>LUMU01000091.1_pt1 | contig 56801 bp, 57 predicted proteins | sample 729751 | NCBI WGS metagenome assembly LUMU01 (sample SAMN03860300, study PRJNA289734) | marine metagenome | biome: seawater column; feature: ocean; material: water; isolation source: Red Sea water column Station 192 - depth 100m | place: Saudi Arabia: Red Sea | collected 2011-10-15 | depth 100 m
TTCAACGACACGGTCGCGCCGGCCGACGGCCCGTCGTCCGACGACCCGGCCGACGGCCCGGCGACACCAGAACGACGGCGTCGCCCCACCCGCACCCCGCGCCCACCGCGGGTGCGCCCCGGGCTGGGCGCCGGCCTGGCGAGGTACGCCGCGGGGGCACGCGACCTGCTGGACCGCTCGGTCCGCGGGGCCCCGGAGGACCGATCCGCGCCAGCGCCCGTCCCACCCACGTCCCAGCCCACGTCCCAGCCCACCTCCGGACCCGCACCTGCCGCACGACACGAGACGAGCAGGCAGGCGAGCGGGCAGGAGGCGACGACCGACCGCCCGCGGCCGACCGACCCCGTGGGCCCGGCCGAGGGCGGCGCGCGGTCGACGTCGGCGTACGACGCCCTGCGCGCGCAGCGCGAGGCCGCCGTCCCGCCGCGACCCGCGGTGCTGCCGCCCGACATCGACTTCCGTCCCCGCACGCTCGCGCGCCAGGTGACCTCGCTGCTCCTGCTGGTCGGGATCGCCTTGACGCTGCTGGCGGCGTGGCGGGCCTACGACTCCCGGGTGCAGACCGACATCGGGTTCGCGGCGATCCTGGCGCTGTTCACCGGCATCGTGTGGGCGGTGCGCGCAGGCTCGGTGCCGACCCGGATGAGCCTGCACGGTGGCCTGCTGGAGGTCCGCACCCAGGCCGGGAGGTTCCTCTTCGAGCTCACGAGCGCGCACACGCACCTCGAGCAGGTGGGGACGCCCGGACGCCCGGGCTGGAAGGTGCTGGTCCACCGCCGCGGCATGCATCCCTTCGAGATCACGCGGGGGATGGTCGACCCGCACGAGTTCCTCGACGCCGTGCGCTACTACCGACCCGACCTCTGACAGCTGGGGGCGACGCCCACGAACTGGAACGTGTTCTAGAGTCCCGGCATGGCCGGCTACGTGCGCGACGACCTCCCGGACGAGGAGGTCCAGCGCCAGCGCGACCTCTACGGGCCCTTCACCCAGTCCCTGCGCGAGCTCGTCGACGCCGGCCTGCGCACCCTCGTGGACGACGAGGAGGTCCGGGCGGTGCAGGCCGAGGTCGAGGCGCTCACCGCGCGGCTGCGCGCCACCCAGCTCGACGGTGCGTACGGCGTCCGCTTCTCCGCCCAGGGCCGCGGCCGCCCCTGGGGCAACACCGTCGTGGGGCTGCGCAACGCGGTGGCCCCGCCGTTGCGGATCGAGCACCACCCCGACCGCGACGGGAGGGTCTGGTCGGACTTCCACCTCGGCGCGGTCTACGAGGGCCCGCCGGGCCTGGTGCACGGCGGGGTGTCGGCGCTGCTGCTCGACCAGCTCCTCGGGGAGTCAGCCGGCGCCGGCGGTCGGCCGGGGATGACGGCCACGCTGACGCTGACCTACCGGCAGGGCACGCCGCTCGGCGACCTGCGCGGTGAGGCGTGGATCGAGCGGTCGGAGGACCACAAGACGTGGTGCCGCGGCCACCTGGTCGGCCCCGACGGTGTCACCGTCGAGGCCGAGGGGCTCTTCATCCTGCCGCGGTGGGCGCGGGAGCGGATCGCCAGCGAGCAGCCGCACCCGATGCCGCGCTACTTCGAGTAGTGCGGGAGGGGTCTCGTGGCTCGCTGCGCTCGCACCTCGACCAGCGACAGGGCTCGACCGGCGCTCCACGAGGTCCTGGGCGCCGCGCTCGAGACGACTGAGCGCGGACCGGGCGAAGATCTGCTGCTCGGTCGCGGTGCGCTCGGAGCGCCCGCGGCCCAGGAACGAGACGAACCAGTGCAGCACCGCGGTGACGCGGTTCTTGAAGCCGGTGATGTAGACGAGGTGGACCGCCAGCCACATCAGCCAGGCGATGAATCCGGTCAGGCGCAGCTTGCCGATCATGGCGACGGCGCGGAAACGGCTGATGGTGGCCATCGAGCCCTTGTCGAAGTACTTGAACGGCGGCTGCGAGGGCTTGCCCTTGATCCGGCCGTCGATCTCCTTGGCGGCGTACTTCGCGCCCTGGATCGCCACCTGCGCCACGCCGGGGAGGTTGTCGAGGGCGATCATGTCGCCGACGACGAAGACCTCGGGGTGGCCGGGCAGGGTCAGGTCGGGGTTGACGCCGATGCGGCCGGCGCGGTCCAGCGGGGCGCCGGTCTGCTCCGAGAGGGTGCGGGCCAGCGGGCTGGCCTGGACACCGGCGGCCCAGATCTTGCAGACCGACTCGATCCGCTCGACGGTGCCGTCGCGGTGCTTCATGTCCAGGCCGCGCTCGTCGACGTCGGTGACCATCGCGCCGAGCTTGACCTCGACGCCGAGCTTCTCGAGCTCCTTCTTGGTCTTCTCGCCCAGCTTGGCCCCGAAGGGCGGGAGCACCTGACCGGCGGCGTCGACGAGGACGACGCGGGCGGTGCGGGTGTTGATGGCGCGGAAGTCGCGGCGCAGCGTGCGGTGGGCGAGCTCGGCGATCTGACCGGCCATCTCCACACCGGTCGGGCCGGCGCCGACGACGACGAAGGTGAGCAGGTGGTCGACGTCCTCGCCGCGGGTCGCCCCGAGCTCGGCCATCTCGAAGGCGCCGAAGATGCGCCCGCGCAGCTCCAGGGCGTCGTCGATGCTCTTCATGCCGGGGGCGAACTCGGCGAAGTGGTCGTTGCCGAAGTAGGACTGGCCGGCGCCGGCGGCCACGATGAGGGAGTCGTACGCCGACACGGTCTCGCGGCCGAGGACCTGCGAGGTGACCAGGCGCCGCTCCAGGTCGATGTCGGTGACCTCGCCGAGCAGCACCTTGGCGTTGCCCTGCCGGCTGAGGACCTCACGGGTCGGCGGGGCGATCTCGCCCTCGGACAGGATGCCGGTCGCCACCTGGTAGAGCAGCGGCTGGAAGAGGTGGTGGGTGGTCTTGGCGACCATCGTGACGTCGACGTCGGAGCGCCGCAGCGCCTTGGTGCCGAAGAGGCCGCCGAAGCCCGAGCCGACGACCACGACCCGGTGACGCCCGCTGCTCTCCGCGGGCGTGGGCGCGGGAACGTCCGCGCCTGCCGATCCGGTCTGGGTCATGCCGAGCACCTCTCCTTGGGTCCTGGGGGTCGCGGGGTCCGGTGGGACCGTGTGCTGCAGACCAGTGTCGCGCTCCCCGCGCAGCAACACCCAACCCGACCGGGCGTTCCGTGGCTCACAGTGGTGCACGTCGCACGCACTCGCACCACCCGTCCGCGCGAGCGACCGCCCGGCGGGGGCGCGTCGGCTGCTCCCGCCCGTCCGCACCGGTGGTCTGGACCGATGGCGGATCGAAGGGGTGAAGACGTGAAAAAGTTCAACGACTCGGTTTGTCGGTGTCGATGGACGGGTACTCGCGATCGCAGAACGGCGCATCGCGCCCTCTGCCGGCCATTCATGGGAGACAAGCACGTGCCGCTCAACCGACCAGCGCTGTCGCTCGGCGGTGGGCCCCGTGGCGTGCAGGACGCGCGCCAGTGGGTGGTGCAGACGTGCCGTGACATCGACCGGCCCGAGCTGGTCGAGTGCGCCGAGCTGGGCGTCTCGGAGCTGGTGACCAACGCGCTGCTCCACGGCGAGGCACCCATCCAGGTCCGCGTCCGCGGCACCCGTCAGCACCCGCGCGTCGAGGTCCGCGACGGCTCCCAGGAGCGGCCGGTGCTCCCGACCGAGGAGCCGGAGTCCGACGACGTGCTGCTGACCTTCGGCCGCGGCCTGTCGATCGTCGGTCGCTGCGCCGACGCGTGGGGCGCGGAGATCGAGCGCGACGGGAAGGTGGTCTGGTTCAACCCGGCGTCCTCCTTCGCCGACGACAGCGGCGTGCCGGGGGTCATCACCGGTGTCGAGGCCGCGCCAGACGAGCTGCCCGAGGACGCCGTGACGGCCGTGGTGCGCGACGTGCCGGTCGGGGCGTTCCTCGACTTCGGTCGTCACTTCAGCGAGCTGCGCCGCGAGGTGCGGCTGCTCTCGCTGGCCCACGAGAGCGACTACCCCCTCGCCAAGGACCTCTCCGACCTCTTCGGCGACCTCGAGCGCCACCTGCGCGCCGGCACCGACGAGACCCCCGTGCTGCTCGCGCAGGAGGACGGCAAGGAGACCGTCGACCTCGAGGTCGTGGTCTCCCGCTCCGCCGGCCGCACCATCGAGCGCTTCATCTCCCTCCTCGACCTCGCCGACGAGTTCTGCCGCCAGCAGCGACTGTTGTCCCTGGCCCGCAGCCCTGAGCAGCACGCGTTCCAGGAGTGGTACCTCGGTGAGCTGGTCCGGCAGTCCCAGGGCCGCGCCCCCCTGCCGCGACCGCGCACCTCCGAGCACGGCCACCAGGGCACCCCGCACCTCGCGGCCCGCCGCTACGGCTGAGGCGCACCGCCCGCCTCGCCCGTGCCGCACTAGCCTTCCCCCGTGAGACGCGAGCTGGCCGCCGTCGCCGCCGGCGGCGTCGTGCGTGCCCGGCCGTTGCTGCTGCTCGCGCTCGGCCCGGGGGTGCTCGGCGGGTTCACCACGTTGTCCGCGTACGCCGAGGAGGCCCGTGCCCTGGCAGCCGACGGGCGGACGGGGCTGGCGGCGGCGTACGTGCTGGGGACTCTGGGCGCCTGCCTGCTGGCCGTCGCGGCGGCCCGGCTGCGCGACCAGCCGGAGGACCTGCGGTGACCCCGGTGCTCGTGGTGCTCGGGGCGGCGGTCGGGGCGCCGACCCGCTACTGGCTCTCGGCCCGGCTGGACCGGCCTGGGCTGCCCCGCGGCACCCTGCTGGCCAACGCCGCCGGCTCACTGCTGCTCGGCCTGCTGGTCGGGCTGGCCCTGGAGGGGCACGCCCTGGCGCTGGGCGGGACCGGCGTCGCGGGGGCCCTGACGACCTACTCCTCCTTCGCGGTGCAGACCCACGGGCTCGGCGCGCGTCGCGGCACGGCGTACGCGGTGCTGACCGTGGGGCTGGCGCTCGCGCTGTGCGCGCTGGGGTTCGGCCTGGGGTCCTGGCTCGCCTGACCTCCCGGCAGCGGGCGGGTCAGGCGTAGCCGAGCTCGTGCAGCCGATCGTCGCTGATGCCGAAGTGGTGGGCGATCTCGTGGACGACGGTGATGCGCACCTCCTCGACCAGCTCCTCCTCGCTGCTGCACATGTCCAGCAGCGGGTTGCGGAAGACGAAGACCCGGTCGGGCAGGTGCATCAGGGTGCTGGAGTCGCGCTGGGTGAGGGCCACGCCGTCGTAGAGGCCGAGCAGGTCCGCGGGCTCGTGCTCGGGGGGCTCGTCCTCGACCAGGACGACGAGGTTGTGCACCCGGGAGGCCAGCTCGTCGGGGATCGCGTCGAGCGCCTCGTCGACGAGCGCCTCGAAGCGCTCGCGGTCCATCTCGATCGGCACGTGCCCATGGTGCCAGGGGGTGGGTGGCGACGCGGCCCCGAGCGCGGGTCACCGGGGAGGCGGGCCCCGGACGCACAAGAGCCCCAGACCTGGTGGTCCGGGGCTCTTGTCGCTCTGCGACCCCGACGGGACTCGAACCCGCGGCCTCCGCCGTGACAGGGCGGCGCGCTAACCAACTGCGCTACGGGGCCTTGGCGCTCCCCCCGGCTCTCACCGAGGAAGCGTCGGAACTCTAACCCATGGTCTCCAGCACACCCAATTCGTCGTCGTCCACCCTCGGCCCGAGGCCCCATCCGGCCTGCTCGCACCCCGTCGGCGACCCGCTCCGTGGGGGCTCCGAGCAGGCTGAGGACGTGTGGAGGACTCGTGAAAGGTCCGGGGGAGCCGACATGCGGACCGGTGCCGTCCGGCAGGATTGCGGGGTGGACCCCGACCTGAGCGAGCGCTGCCGCACGGTCGACCCCGCCGTCCTGGGCCCACGGGTCCGCTCGGCCCGACTGCGCGCCGGCCTCACCCAGACCGAGGCCGCGGGCGGAGGGATGTCCACCGCCTACGTCTCCCGGATCGAGGCCGGCCAGCGCCGTCCCGACCCCGCCCTGCTGATGCAGCTCGCCAAGCGCTTGGGCACCACCCTCGAGGAGCTGCTCACGGGCGTCGGGCCGCAGCAGGAGCCGGAGGTCCGCACCCGGTTGACCTGGGCCGAGCTGGCGCTCTCCACCGGCGACCTGTCGAGCGCCGGGGAGCACCTCGACGAGGCTGCGGAGATCCTGGCCGGCCTGGCCCCCGACACCCTCCCGGACGCGCGGCGCGAGGCCGCGATCCTGCGCTCACGGGTGCGGGAGGCCGTCGGCGACCTGGACGGCGCGATCCTGCTCCTGGAGGACCTCACCGCGCAGAGCACGGACGATCTGGCCTGGCTGAAGCTGCTCACCGCCCTGAGCCGCTGCTACCGCGAGTCCGGTGACCTGGCCCGTGCGGTCGAGGTCGGCGAGCGCGGCACCGACGTCCTCGACGAGCTGGGGCTCGGCGGGGGCGACGAGGCCGTGGCCCTGACCGTGACCGTGGCCGCGGCCCACTTCGAGCGCGGCGACGCCACCCACGCCGCGCGCCTGTGCCGCCGCGCCATCGACCTCGCGGAGCAACTGGACTCCCCGCGGGCCCGCGCGTCGGCGTACTGGAACGCGAGCGTGATCGAGTCCGAGCGCGGCCGCCCCGCCGCAGCCCTCCCCCTGGCGCGCCGGGCGCTGACGCTGCTGGAGCAGACCGCCGGCGGCCGCAACCTCGCGCGACTGCGCAGCCAGCTCGGCGTCATCCACCTCCGGCTCGACCCGCCCGAGCCCGAGAAGGCGCTGCGCGAGCTCCACGTCGCCGAGCAGGCGCTGCGCACCAGCGACGCGAGCAGCGTGGACCTGGCCTCCAACCACATGTGGCAGGCGAGGGCGTGGTTCCTCCAGGGTCGCCACGAGGAGGCGGCCGACCGCGCCGCCGCGGTGCTGGAGTCTCTGGGCAGCTCCGCACCCCTGGTCGCCGCCGACGGGCACGTGCTGGTCGGCGAGGTCGCGATCGAGCAGGGGCACGTCGGCGCCGCGCGGACGGCGTTCCAGCGAGCGGTGATGGTCCTCAGTGCGGCGGGGGCCGACCGGCACGCCGCCCAGCTGTGGTTCGACCTCGGCGGACTGCTCGCCGAGGTCGGGGAGAGCGACCTGGCCCTCGACGCGTTCCGCCGGGCCGCGGCCTCCACGGGCCTGCAGGCCTCGGCGCAGCGGCTGCCGGTCTGAGCCGACGGCCACCGCGAGTGGCCCCCCACGGGATCGGACCCGTGCTACCGCCGTGAAGGGGCGGGGTCCTCAGATGCCCGCCCGCTAGACGATGGCACGCATCGTCCACCCGACGAACCGTGGCACCCCCAACGGGATTCGAACCCGTGCTACCGCCGTGAAAGGGCGGGGTCCTGGGCCGCTAGACGATGGGGGCCAGTGGGGAGGGACTCTACCCAGGACCTCCCCAGGGTGGGCGACCGTGGCGTGAGTTGACCGGTAAACCAATGCCAGGTAGTTTACCGGTACACATCGCCACGTCCCGAGGAGGACCGCATGCTGCACGACACCGCTCTCCCCGTCCTGGCCCTGCCGGCCCACCGCTCGCACGTGCTGAGCGCCCGCCCCGACGCCCCTGTGGTCCCCCACCGCGAGCCCGGGCCGAGGAGCCTGCGCGAAGGCGCCGCGCGGACGCTGCGCCGCGTGGCAGGGTGGGTCGAGCCGCGACCCGCCACCCGCTCGGGCATGATCGGGTGCCAGCTCCACTGATCTGTCCACTGATCTGTCCACTGATCCGTCCACTGACCTGACCCGAGACGCCACCGACCGGAGGAGGGCCCCGATGGGCAAGGTGACCCTCCAGTCCATCGCCGACGAGGTCGGCGTCAGCCGGATGACGGTCTCCAACGCCTTCTCGCGTCCGGAGAAGCTCTCCGCCGACCTGCGCGAGCGCATCCTGGCCGTCGCCGACGAGCTCGGGTACGTCGGTCCCGACCCTGCCGCCCGCGCACTCGCCCGCGGGCGGACCGGCACCGTCGGCCTGCTCCTCACCGGGCGCCTCAGCGAGCAGGCGTCCGACCCCGTGGCCACCGAGTTCCTCGTCGCGGTCGCCGACGCCCTCTCCGACCACGGACTGGCGCTCACGCTCATCACCGCCGGCGTCGGCGGCGAGACGGTCCCCGCCCGCGACGTCCCGATGGACGGCGCCCTGGTCTACGTCTGCGAGCCCGACTCCACCGACCTGGCCTGGCTGCGGCGGCGCGACCTGCCGCTGGTCACCGTCGACCAGGAGGCGTTGCCGGGTCGGCCGTCGATCAACGTCGACGACCGGGCCGGCGCCCGGGCCGCCGCCCAGCACGTCATCGACCTGGGCCACCGCCGCGTCGGACTGCTCAACCTGCACCCGGTCCAGGAGGACTCCCCCGAGTCCACCCCCGTGGACGCGCCCTGGAACCCGCCCGCCTCCGAGCGCGACGCCGGGTGGCGCGCGGCGCTGTCCGCTGCGGGGATCGAGCCGGCCGTCGAGCTGGCCGCGTTCCGTCCGGTGACTGCGGCGTACGACGCGGCGCGGCGGCTGCTCCAGCGGCCCGACCGCCCGACGGCCCTGCTGTGCTTCTCCGACGTCTACGCGGCCCAGGCGCTGCGGGCGGCGGAGTCCCTGGGGCTGCGGGTGCCCGAGGACGTCTCCGTCGTCGGGTTCGACGACTCCAGCCTCGCCACCGCCGTCCACCCGTGCCTGACCACCGTCAGCCAACCGGTCTCCGACAAGGGTCGGCTCGCGGTCGCCGCGCTGCTGGAGTCGATGGGCTCGCCCGCCGGCGACCCGGTGCGCACCGTGCTGCCGACCTCGCTCGTCGTGCGCGACAGCACTGCCCCACCCCCCTCTGATTCGTGAGCGCCGCCGGGCCTGCGCTAAGGTGGCCCCGCTCGGGCAGGTAGCTCAGTTGGTACGAGCGATCGCCTGAAAAGTGATAGGTCGGCGGTTCGACCCCGCCCCTGCCCACGAGCACCGCAGGGCTCTGACCTGCAGCGCGCCCCCCGCCGGTTCCGGCGGGGGTCGTTCGCGTTCCCGGGTCAACGAGCCGGCGCGCGGAACCTGATCGGGTACGACAGCGCGCCGGTGTTGCCCGAGACCGGCAGCCACTCCCCCGGCCCGTCGGCGACGGCGTCGGGCATCGCGCGCGCCAGCATCGGCAGCGCCACCGCCATGTCGGTGCGGGCCACGAAGTGGCCCAGGCAGTGGTGGACGCCCTTGCCGTCGGGCCGCTCCCCGAGCAGGCGCCACTGGTCCGGGTGCCGCAGGAGGGTCTGCACCGCCAGCCCGATCTGGTTGCGGGTGGTCTCCATGCCGGCGAAGGCCAGGAACACCAGCCCCACGACGAGCTCGTCGCGGGTCAGCCGGCCGTCCTCGGCGTGCGCCTGCACCAGCGTGCTGACCAGGTCCTCGCGGGGGTGGGCGACGCGGTCGTCGACCGCCGCCTCGACGTACCCCGTCAGACCCTCCAGCGCGGCCTCGATCAACGGCAGGTCCTGCGCCACCGCGATGCCGAACGAGCGCCCCAGGTCGTCGGCCCAGTGCGCCACCTGCTCCCACTCCTCCTCCGGGAGGCCGAGCAGCAGGCACAGGATGCGTGCGGAGTAGGGCTCGGCGAACTCCGCGATCAGCTCGACCCGCCCACGTCCCGCGAACCCGGCGATGAGGTCCTCGGCGATCTCCACGAACCGCGGCTGCATGGCCAGGATGGCCTGCCGCTTGAAGGCCGGCATCAGCAGGCGCCGCAGCCGGGCGTGGTCGTCGCCGTCCAGGCTCAGCAGCACCCGCTGCCACCAGTCGAGGAACGGTCCACCGGTCACGCCGTTCTGCTCCGGCCACCGCGCGTTGCCCTGCCGGAACCGCCGGTCGGTCAGCAGCGCGTTGGCCTCCTCGTAGCGCAGCACCGCGAACCCGTACGACGTCCGCGCCAACCAGTCCGCCTCGCGAGCCTCGTGCACCTGCTCCGACGTCGTGTCGAACGCCGGGTCCGCCAGGTCCAGGAACATCCCCTCCGGAGCGTCGCTCCCGACAGTCCCGCCCACACCGCCCACGCCCGTCGTCACCCGCCCATCCTCACACCCCGCTGGCCCGGCGATCGGGTCGAACCGGCGTATTGATACGCCGGCTCGGCGGAAAGTGGGCTGGTGGGGGTGGGTCGCTCAGAGGCGGACGAGGAGTCGCGACCAGCCGCGGACGGTGGAGGTGTGGGCGCGGACGCTGCGGTCGCGGTCGACGGTCCACGTGGGGAAGCGGGCGAGCAGCTCCTCCAGGGCGATCCTGGACTCCAGGCGGGCCAGCGAGGCGCCGAGGCAGAAGTGCACGCCGTACCCGAAGGAGACGTGGTGGCGCTGCTCGCGGTGGATGTCGAAGACGCCGGCGTCGGGGCCGTACTGCCGCTCGTCGCGGCCGGCCGAGGAGGTCAGGAGCAGCACGATCGAACGCGCGGGGATGGTGGTGCCGTGGAGGGTGACGTCCTCGGTGGTGAAGCGCGCCTGCACCGGCGAGGGCCCCTCGAAGCGCAGCACCTCCTCGACGGCCTGCGGGATCAGCGAGGGGTCGGCGACGAGGTCGGCACGCTGGTCGGGGTGCTCGTCGAGCAGCAGCGCCGCCCACCCCAGCAGCCGGCCGACGGTCTCGGTGCCGGCCATCACCAGCAGCATCGCGAAGTCGATGGTCTCCCGGCGCGTCAGGCCGGCGCCGGTGAGCGCCGAGAGCAGGTCGTCGCCGGGCTCCTCGGCCAGGTGCTTGAGCCGCCGGTCGAGGTAGGTGCCGAGCTCGCCCATCGCGGTCAGGGCGACGTCGTTGACGAAGCCGTGCTCCTCGTCGAGGTGGAAGCACTCGTCGATGAGCAGCCGGATCCGCTCACGGTCCTCGCCGGGCACGCCGAGGAGGCGGGAGATGACGCGGGAAGGGATCTGCGCGGCGTACTCCTGCATCAGGTCGACCTCGCCGCCGCCCGGCCCCGGGTCGAGCGCGTCGAGCAGCTCGCGGCAGATGGCGCGGACGTCCTCCTCCAGCGCAGCCGTACGACGCAGGGTGAACGCGCGCGAGACCAGGCGGCGCAACCGGGTGTGGCTCGGCGGGTCGTTGAGGATCATCATCCCGCTGTCGACCGGCTCGGGGCTCATCAGCTCCAGGACGTTGCCGTGCGCGGAGCTGAACCGGGTCGTGTCCTTCAACGCGGCGGCGACGTCCTCGTATCGCGACAGCGCCCAGAAGTTCCGTCGCGGGTTGAAGTAGACCGGCTGTTGGTCGCGCATCGCCCGCCACACCTCGTAGGGGGACTCGTCAAGGACGGGATCCATCGGGTCGTACTCGACACCGGAGGACGAACCCGAGGCCTCCTCCGAGGTGGGGTCGACGGTCGACGAGGGGGTGACGGCAGCGTTCGGCACCCCGACAGGATCGCGGCCCGACGGCGCGCGGTCAACAGTGTTGACACCCCCGGCGGAGCCCCGGCCCCCTAGCCTGGCGCGGTGCCGACCCTGAGCGTCGCGCCCGCGCTGGTCGACCTGGGGGTCGGGCTGGTCGCGACGGCCCGCGACATCGACGACTTCAGCCTCGACGTCGGCGGCGGCTTCAACCTCGCAGTGAAGCTGATGATCGGCCTGCTGCTGCTCGGCATCGCCCTGGACGTGCGGGTCGAGGACCTGCGCGCGGCGCTGCGTCACCCGCGGGTCTTCGTCGCGGTGACGGCGGCCCAGTTCGTGCTGGTCCCGCTGCTCACCCTCGGCCTGGTCGCGACCCTCGACCTGCCCCCGTCGGTGGCGCTGGGGATGCTGCTCGTGGTGTCGGGCCCGGCCGGCAGCATGTCGAACCTGCTGACCCACCGGGCCCGCGGCGACGTCGCGCTGTCGGTCTCGCTCACGACCGTGTCCAGCTCGATGGCGGCGCTCGTGACACCGCTCGCCCTGGCCTTCTGGGCGGGCCTGTCGCCCCAGGCCAGCCAGGTGCTCGACGCGGTCGACCTGAGCCCCGTCGAGGTGCTCGTGGAGGTGCTGCTGCTCATCGTCGCGCCCTTCGCCCTCGGCATCCTGCTCGCCCGGACCAGGCCCGCCCTCGCCGCCCGCATCCGCCCCGCGGTCGAGCCGACGGTGCTGGTGATGCTGCTGCTGATCGTGGTCGGCGGTCTGGCCTCCAACCTGCGGGTGGGGGCGCCGTACCTGCTCGACGTGGGCCCCGCGGTCGTCGCCCAGAACGCCCTGTCTCTGCTCGTCGGCGCGGGCGTCGCCGTGCTGTGCCGGGTGCCGGCGCGGGCGCGCCGCGCGATCACCCTCGAGACCGGCGTCCGCAACACCGCCCTGGCGCTGGTGCTGGCGCTGGCATTCTTCCCCGAGTACGGCGGCGTGGCGCTGGTCTGCGGCCTCTGGGGCGTCTGGGACGTGGCCACCGGGTTCGCCCTGGCGGCCTGGTGGCGCCGTCGGGACGCCGCCGGCGGTGGGTCCTGAACCGTCCGGCCCCCCGGACGGGTCGACCACCCACCGCCGGCTCCCGAGGGCGTCGCCTCAGCCCTTGGCGACCGCCTGCTTGAACGCGGTGGCCGGCTTGAAGGCCGGGGCGACCGAGGCCGCGATCTCGATCGGCTGACCGGTCTGCGGGTTGCGGCCGGTGCGGGCCGAGCGCTCGCGCGGCTCGAAGGTCCCGAAGCCGGCGACGGCGACCCGGTCACCGGAGGCCACCGCGTCGGTGACCCCGGCGACGAAGGCGGTCAGCGCCGCGTCGGCCTGCGCGGCGGACAGCCCTGCCTGCTGCGCGATGGTCTCGACCAGGTCCTTGCGGTTCATGCACGTGCTCCTCACTCGAGTGGCCCGGGGCCGGATGGACCCGGGACCACCACTGTGTCATAGGAAGCAGGGGATCCACCCCGAGTACGGCCCGGTGGCCTTCAGGGACCGCAGCACCGGGCGGCTGTTCCTGACGCGCTCGACGCTGGTCGGCCGAGCTTCACCGCCTTCTCCGACACCGCCAAGCTCGTCTTCATGGTGGTCGGCCCGGCGATGGACGTGAAGCTGGCCAGCATGGAGGCCGGCACCTTCGGCGACGCCTTCGCCCGCCCGTTCGTGCCCGTCGTGATCGGTACGGCGGTGGCCAGCGCCAGCGTCGCGGGATGGTGGCTGCTGTGAGGATCCCGACCCAGGGCCTGCTGCTGATGTTCCTCGGCGCGGTCCTGCTGCGCCTGGCCGCGAGCGACGCCTACCTGCGCTACGTCGTCCCGTGGATGAAGTGGCCGCTGCTCGCCAGCGGGGTCCTGCTGATCCTGATGGCCCTCGGCCCGCTGTTCCGCGAGGAGCGGCACTCCCCTGACCACGTCGAGCACGTCGAGGACGACCACGTGCACGACACCGGGCACGACACTGGCCATGACGGCCACGGGCACGGCGTGCCCAGGGTGACCTGGCTGCTCGCGCTCCCGGGCGTCATCGCGTTCGTGATCAGCCCGCCCGAGCTGGGCTCCTACCTCGCCGAGCGACGCGCCAACGACCTGGTCACCGTGAGCGCCCCGACGTCGGTCACGACGCTGGACGGGGACGGTCCGGTCGACCTCGCGCTCGAGGAGATGCCCTACCTCGCGCAGTCCGGCGAGCCGGCCCTCGAGGGCCAGCCGGTCGTCATGACCGGCTTCGTCAGCTGGGGCGCCGGTGACGACTGGTACGTCACCCGGATGCAGATCGGCTGCTGCGCCGCCGACGCCATGGCCTACCGGGTGCTCGTCAACGGGGCCGAGCGGCCTCCGCGCGACCAGTGGGTGGAGGTGACCGGCGTGCACGTCACCGGCACCGGCGTGGAGCCGCCGTACGAGGTCGAGCTCGACGCCACCGAGGTCGTGGAGATCGACGCGCCGCGCCAGACCTACGAGTGACCACTCGATAGCATCGTGGCCATGGCTCAGACCGGCGTCGTGCGACGTTCCACCCGCCAGCGGACGGTCGTCCGCGAGCTCGTGGCCGAGCTCGACACCCTCAGCAGCGCGCAGGACATCCACCAGCTCCTGCGCTCCCGCGGGGAGAGCGTCGGTCTCTCCACGGTCTACCGCAACCTCCAGGCGCTCACCGAGGACGGCGAGGTCGACAGCGTCCGCAACGAGGCCGGCGAGGTGCTCTACCGCCAGTGCAGCCCCAAGCACCACCACCACCTCGTGTGCCGCTCCTGCGGCAAGGCCGTCGAGCTGACCGGCCCCACGGTCGAGAAGTGGGCGAAGGACTCCGCCGACAAGCACGGGTTCACCGACGTCTCCCACACCCTGGAGATCTTCGGTCTCTGCGCGGACTGCGGCTAGTGGGGCCTACCGCCGGGGGGGGGCGTGGCCGAGCGTGATCTTGCGCTCGGTGAGCGCCCCGGGCTGGTGGGATCGGATCGAGCCGGCGTGGGCGGCGACCTGACCTACCTGCCGCCGGCGGACGGCGAGGGCCCACGGTTCGTGGTCAGCCTGGCCGCCGGCTGACCTGTTCAGGAGAACCGGCCGGGACCGAACCTCTCGAGGCAGGCCAGTGCCACCGCCACCTCGGTGCGGCGCTGCGACAGGGGGTGGCCGAGGAGGTCCTCGGCCTGGGCGACGCGGTAGCGCACGGTGTTCTTGTGCACGAAGAGCTCGGCGGCCGTGGCCTCGACCGAGGCCCCGTGCGCCAGGAACGCGGCGACGGTCTCCCGCAGCCGGTCCAGGGACGGGTCCGGGTCGGCCAGCGCGCCGAGCTCGCGCTCGACCAGCCGACGGGCACCCGCCTCGTTGCCGGCCACCAGCGCGGCGAGCTCGACGTCGGCGTACGCCGTGCAGCGCGACGTCGACGCCACCCCCAGGGCGTGGCGCTGGGCGTCCACCGCCTCGCGGTGGGAGTGCTGCAGCCCGCGGACGCCGCTCGCCGGGCAGCCGACCGCGACCCGCCACGGCGGGTCGCCCTGCTCGGCGACCACGCCGTCCACCGCGTCTCGCACGGCGGCCGCGTCGATCGGCGTGCGCGACGTCAGCCAGGCCCAGGCCTCCGCCCGCCCCGCGGGGATGCTGAGCGCGCTGGCCTCCAGCGCCGCGCCCAGCGCACCGACCACCCCGGCGAGCCTGCTGAGGACGTCGGGGACGACCTCGCCGTCCTCCCACAGCACGACGGCGGTGTGGTGCTCGCGGACCGGGTGCCCCAGCGCCGCCGTGGCCTCCGCGAGGCTCACCTGCTCCCCGCGCAGGACCGCGTGCACGACCTCGCTGCGGCGGGCGATGGCCCCCTGGAGCGTGGCCTCGCGCTCGGCGGAGAAGACCTGGATCAGCTGCTCCACGGCGCCGTTGATCCAGGCACCGCCGTGCCCCCAGAGGTAGACGAGCAGGTCGGTGCGGTCCAGGTCCCCGGTGTCGGCGGTGCGCACCACCTCGGTGAAGTACTCCCAGACCGCCGACGAGGCGCTGCGGTAGACCTGCAGCAGCACCCCGAGGTCGAGCTGGCGACGCGCCAGCGAGAGCGCGAGGTCGACGGCCTGGGGCGGGAGCAGCACCTCCTGGGCCGGCCGCTCCAGCAGGCTGAGGAAGATCTGGAACTGCGAGCGGGTGCTCGCGTGCAGGTCGCGGACCAGCGCCGGGTCGCGGGCGATCTCGGGGATCGCGGCCATGATCGTGTCGTCGACACGGGTGACGAAGGCGTCGAGCTCGCTCTGGCGGGCGGTCCGGGCGGCGTACGCCTGCACCCACGCCACGATCTCCGGCCGTGCATCCGTCTCGCCGCTCACGTGCTCCCTCTCGTGCCCGATCCCGCCGGCACCTCGACTGTGCCCAGGTCCAAAGACTGCCCTGAAGTCTGGCCGGGCGCGCCAAGATCCACCACTCCGACTGTGCTGGACTCTCATCCACGTCCAGGCATGTGGCTGCGGTCACACTCTCGCCCCACTCACCGGAGGTCCCCGTGGCCCAGCACCCCTCGTACGACTACATCGTGGTCGGGGCCGGCAGCGCCGGCGCCGTCGTCGCCTCGCGCCTGAGCGAGGACCCGAGCACCTCGGTCCTGCTGCTCGAGGCCGGCCCCGACAACGACGCGCTCGAGATCGCCATGCCGGCGGCCTTCGCCAACCTCTTCAAGACCCGCTGGGACTGGGACTACACCACCACCCCGCAGCCCGGCCTGGGCGGACAGCGCGCCTACTGGCCGCGGATGAAGGCGCTCGGCGGCTGCTCGTCGATGAACGCGATGATGTACGTCCGCGGCGCCCGCGCCGACTTCGACGGCTGGCAGCGCGACTTCGGTGCCGTCGGCTGGTCCTACGCCGACGTGCTGCCCTACTTCATGCGCGGCGAGGCCAACTCGCGCGGCGCCGACGCCTTCCACGGCGCCGACGGCCCGCTGCACGTCGAGGACCGGCGCTACACCCACGAGAACACGCGGGCCTGGTTGGAGTCGGCGCGCCAGTCCGGCCTCGCGGCCAACGACGACTTCAACGGCGAGACCCAGCTCGGCGCCGGCGAGTACCAGGTCACCTGCCACCGCGGCCGGCGCTGGTCGACAGCGGAGGCCTACCTCGGCACCGAGGTCCGCCGCCGGCCCAACCTGACGATCCGCACCGGCGCGCTGGCCACCCGGGTGCTCCTGGACGGCACCCGCGCGGCAGGCGTCGAGCACCTGGTCGCCGGCGGGGTCGAGACCGCCTGGGCCGACGCCGAGGTCGTGCTCAGCGGCGGGGCCATCAACACCCCGCAGCTGTTGATGCTCTCCGGCATCGGTCCGGCCGAGCACCTGCGCGAGCACGGCATCGACGTCGTGCTCGACGCCTCGACGGTGGGCGGCAACCTGCACGACCACGTCGTCGCGCCGCTGGTGTGGTCGACGACGGCCAAGGACCTTGCCGTCGACCACGTCAACCCCGCCCGGCTGCTGCAGTGGCAGGCCACCGGCCGCGGTCCCCTCACCTCCAACGTCGGCGAGACCGGCGCCTTCGTCACGACCCGCTCCGGCCTCGAGGGCCCGGACATCCAGCTCATCGCCGCGCCGACGGGCTTCTACGACAACGGGATGCACGAGGCGACCGCCCGTTCCCTCACCGCCGGCGTGGTCCTCGTCGACGTCGCCAGCCGCGGCCGGCTCGGACTGCGCGGCAGCGACCCGCGGTGGAAGCCGGTGATGGACCCGGCCTACTACGCCGACCCGGCCGACCGGACGGCCGTCCTCGCGGGCGTCCGCCAGGCCATCGACATCGCCCGCCAGGGACCGGTCGCCTCGATCATCACCGGGGCGCGCCTGCACCACGGCGAGGACGAGGCCTCGTTGCAGGAGTTCATCAGCCGGTGGACCCAGACGCTCTACCACCCCGTCGGCACCTGCGCGATGGGCACGCACGAGGAGGCGGTCGTCGACCCCGAGCTGCGGGTGCGGGGCCTCGAGGGCCTGCGCGTCGCGGACGCCTCGGTCATGCCGCGCATCAGCCGCGGCAACACCAACGCCCCCACGATCATGATCGGCGAGAAGGCCGCCGACCTGCTGCGCGGCACCTCGCTGCCCGCCGCCACCGTCACCGCATCCCGCACCGCCACCCGCACGAAGGAGACGATCCGATGACCACCGTCCAGGACCCCCGCCCCGAGGCCGGGCAGGCCCCGCAGGACCGCCCCACCTTCGACGTGCACCACCCCGGCACCGGGGACCTCGTCGGCACCTGGCCGGTGCAGTCGGCCGCCGAGGTCGAGGACACCGTCGCCCGGGCGCGCCTGGCGGCCGAGTGGTGGCAGGGCATCGGGTACGCCGAGCGCCGCAAGCGTCTCGACGCCTTCCGCGGCGTCATCGCGCGTCGCATCCACCAGCTGGCCCACCTGGTCCACGACGAGATGGGCAAGCCGCACGGCGACGCCTTCCTCGAGGTGGCCCTCGTGCTGGACCACCTGGCCTGGGCAGGCAAGCACGCTCCCAAGGTGCTCGGCCCGCAGAAGAGGCCCACCGGCCTGATCAACGCCAACCTCAAGGCGACCGTCGAGCACCACCCGCTCGGTGTCGTGGGCGTGATCGGCCCGTGGAACTACCCGGTCTTCACGCCGATGGGCTCGATCGTCTACGCGCTCGCCGGCGGCAACGCCGTGGTCTTCAAGCCCAGCGAGTTCACCCCCGGCGTGGGCGCGTGGCTGGTCAACGCCTTCGCCGAGGTCGTGCCCGAGCACCCCGTGCTCCAGCTCGTGACCGGTGACGGCTCGACCGGCGCCGCACTGTGCCGCGCGGGGGTCGACAAGGTCGCCTTCACCGGGTCGACCGCCACCGCCAAGCGGGTGATGGCCACCTGCGCCGAGACCCTGACCCCGATCGTCGCCGAGTGCGGCGGCAAGGACGCGCTCATCGTCGACAAGGACGCCGACCTCGCGGCCGCCGCCGACGGGGCGGTCTGGGGCGGCATCGCCAACGCCGGCCAGACCTGCATCGGCGTCGAGCGCATCTACGTCCACCAGGACGTCGCGGCCGACTTCGCCCGACTGCTCGTCGAGCGCTTCGACGACCTGCGCGCCGGGACCGACGCGGACGCCGCGGTCGGCCCGATCACGATGCCCTCCCAGGTCACGATCATCGACCGGCACGTCGCCGACGCCAAGGCCGCCGGTGGCCGCGTGCTGGCCGGCGGAGGCGCCACGCAGGGACAGGTCGTCCAGCCGACACTGCTCACCGACGTACCCGAGGACAGCGCGGCGGTCGCCGAGGAGACCTTCGGCCCCACGCTGGTGCTGCGCTCGGTGCGCGACATGGACGAGGCGGTCGCGCTGACCAACGCCTCGCGCTACCACCTCGGCGCCTCGGTCTACGGGAAGGCGAACGCCGAGCACGTGGCCCGCCGGATCCGCTCCGGCATGGTGTCGGTGAACTCGGTGCTGGCGTTCGCGGTCGTGCCGACGGTGCCCTTCGGCGGCGTCGGCGACTCCGGCTTCGGCCGCATCCACGGCGAGGAGGGCCTCAAGGAGTTCTGCTACTCCCACTCCGTGGTGCGCCAGCGCTGGAAGGCGCCGCTGCCGCTGACGTCCTTCGCCCGCACCGCCAAGCACGAGGAGATGCTCGGCAAGATCGTCGCCCTGGTCCACGGCGGCAAGTAGCCCCCCGCTCGAGCCCCGAGCGTGCCGAACCGGCGCATCCTGCGTGCAAGGTGTACGCAGGATGCGCCGGTTCGGCGTCGGTCAGGCCAGGGAGAGGAAGAGCTTCTCCATCCGGGCCCGCTGGGTGCCGTCGAGGTCGGCGCCCTCGAGCAGACACTGCTCCATGCCGGTGGCGACCAGCGCGAAGCCGGCGCGGGAGAGCGCCTTGTTGACGGCGGCCAGCTGGGTCAGCACGTCCTCGCAGTCCGCGCCCTCCTCGAGCATCCGGATCACGGTGGCCAGGTGGCCGTGGGCCCGCTTCATGCGGGTGACGAGGGGCTTGGTCGCCTCGGCCTCGAGCTGCATCAGCCCTGTCCGTCCGTCTGGCCGTCCGTCTGGCCGTCCGTCTGGCCGTCCGCGAGCGCCGCGAGCATCCCCTGCAGCCGGGCGCGGGCGTCGTTCGCGACCTCGCACACCGCGTCGCCGGCGTCGGTCATGGTGATCATGGCCCGGGGGTCGAAGGCCTCGACGACCACGCCGTCGGCGTCCTCGCGCACCACGACGTTGCAGGGCAGCAGCGCGGCGACCGACGGGTCGGCCGCCAGGGCCTGGTGGGCCAGCTGCGGACGGCAGGCGCCCAGGATGACCTGGGGCGCGACGTCCACGTCGAGCTTGGCCTTGAGCGTCGCCTTGAGGTCGATCTCGGTGAGCACGCCGAAGCCGGCGTCGGCGAGCAGCGCGCGGACGCGCTCGACGGTGTCGTCGTAGCCCTGCGGCGAGCGGGCGCTGAGCGTGTAGCCGGGTGTGACGTCGGACATGGTCCCTCCTCGGACTTGCCTAACCCCCCTAGGGGTTGGTTCCATACCTCTCGATCGTAACCCCCCTAGGGGTTCTGAGCCAAGCGATCTCCCGAGGAGGAGCTCCATGACCAGCACCGCCCCCCACCCACCCTCGACGAGGTCGGGGGTCGCCCACGGCCCGGGGCCGCTCGGCCGCCTGGGCACCTGGGTGCTCGACCACCGCCGGCTCGTCGCGGGCGTGTGGGCCCTGCTCATCGTCGGCCTGGGCATCTTCGCCCCGCGGGTCGAGCACGACCTGTCCGGTGCGGGCTGGCAGGCCGACGGCTCGGACTCCGTCGCCGCCCGCGACCTCGCCGTCGAGCACTTCGGCGGCAACGCCTCCTCCGCGATCCAGGTCGTGGTCCGCTCCAGCGAGGGCTCGGTCCTCGAGGGCGAGGGGGCCGAGGTGATCGCCGAGGTCACCGCGCTGCTCGAGGACGACCCGCGCATCGCGACCATCGTGCCCCCGCAGCCCGGCGCGACGCTGTCGCAGGACACCGACACCGGCGTGGTGCTGGCCGGTGCCGGTGCCGACACCAACGAGATGGTGCGCGCCGCGACCGACCTGAAGGAGGAGCTGGCCGCGCTCTCGACCGACACCGTCGAGGTCACGCCCACCGGCTCCTCGCTGCTGTGGAGCGACTTCAACGAGGCCAACCTCGAGGCGATGCTCAAGAGCGAGCTGATGTCGTGGCCGGTGACGCTGGCCATCCTCGTCCTGGCCTTCGGCGCCCTCGTCGCCGCCGGCCTCCCCCTCATCCTCACCCTCGCCGGCCTGGTGGCCTCCGCCGGGTCGCTGGTGCTCATCAACGAGCTCGTGCCCGTCTCCATCTGGGCGATGAACTTCGCGATGATGTTCGCGCTGGCCCTCGGCATCGACTACGCCCTCTTCATCGTCGTCCGCTACCGCGCCGCGCGCGCCGCCCGACCCGGCCCCGACGGCGTCGTCTGGGCCGTCGCCCAGACCATGGACACCGCCGGCAAGGCCGTGCTGCTCTCCGGCCTCACCGTGCTCATCTCGCTCTCCGCGGTGATGCTCGTGCCCTCACCGGCCTTCCGCTCGATGGCCGGCGGGATCATGCTCTCGGTCGTCTTCGTGCTCGGAGCCACGCTGACCCTGCTGCCACTGGTGCTCGGCTGGCTCGACGACCGCATCAACACGTTCGCGCTGCCCTGGTCGCGGTCCGGCGAGCACCGCTCGCCGAAGTTCGCCGCCTGGGGCGAGCGCCTGTGGGCACGCCCCTGGACCTGGGGCCTGGCCTCGCTGCTGGTGCTCCTCGCCCTGGCCGCACCCATCCTCGGCCTCAAGACCGCCATGCCCTCGATCAAGGTGCTGCCCGAGGACGCGTCCGCGCGCGTGGGGTACGACGTCGTGCAGGCCGAGCTGGGCGAGGGTGCCCCCGGCGCCATCGGGGTCGTCGTCGACTCCGACCAGGCCGCCGCCACGCTCAAGGTGCTGGCCGACGACCCGGGGCTCGCCGGCGTACTCCCCGGCGTGGAGGCGCAGGACGGGTCCGGCCTGGAGATGTTCACCGCCGTCCCGACCGTCGACCCCTCCGACCCGGAGCTGGCCGAGACCGTCGACCGGCTGCGCGCCGACCTGCCGTCCTCGGCCCTCGTCGGCGGCGCCGCCGTGGAGAACCTCGACCTCAAGACGCAGCTCGACGAGTCGACCCCGATCGTGGTCGCCGTCGTGCTGGCGCTGGGCTTCCTGCTGCTGCTCGTCGCGCTGCAGGCGCCGCTCATCTCGCTGCTCGGCACGCTGGTCAGCCTGCTGTCCACGGCCGCGGCGTTCGGCGTGGCCCGGCTGGTGTTCCAGGAGGGGTACGGCGCCGACCTGCTCGGCTTCGAGTCCCAGGGCTTCCTCGACGCCTGGGCCCCGGTGTTCTTCTTCGCGATGATCTTCGCGATCGCGATGGACTACACCGTGTTCCTCCTGGCCTCGGCCAAGGAGCACTACGAGCGCTCCGGCGACCCGCACGAGGCGATGGTCGGCTCGCTGGCCCACTCGGGCCGGGTGATCTTCGCGGCCGGCGCGGTGATGGTGGCGGTGTTCTTCACCTTCTCCCTCTCCGGCCCGATCCCGCCCAAGGAGATGGGCATCGTGCTGGGCGTGGCCGTGCTGCTCGACGCCTTCTTGGTGCGACTGGTGCTGCTGCCGGTGCTGCTGCGCCTGACCGGTGACGCCGCCTGGTGGTCGCCGGCCTGGCTGAAGCGGGTGCTGCCCACCATCTCCTTCGCCCACGACTGAAGGACGACTGAGGACGGCCGAACACCTGGCCGAGCAGCTGGCCGGCTCAGGCCAGGTGCTCGGCCAGGGCGGCGAGGGCCAGCTCCCCCGTCAGGTCGCCGGGGAGGAGCGGCACCTCGGTGAGGGGCACGCCGGGGACGGCGTCGGCCAGGACGGCGAGGTGCTGGTCCTCGACGGCCCGGCGGGCGGTGAGCACCGCACCGTCCGCGGGCGAGCGACGGTTGACCACCAACCGCCGGACCGGGATGCCGAGCGCCCGCAGCTGGGTGTGCAGGGCCTGGGTCTCGGCGACGGGGAGCCGCTCGGCCGTGGCGACCAGCCAGAAGCCCGCCCGCTCGGGGTCGACCAGCAGGTCGCGCAGCCCGGCGAACCGGTCTCGTCGCCGCACCAGCACCCGGCGCAGCTCGGCGTCGCGGTCGACGTGCTCCTCCCCGCCGCCGAGCCCGCGCAGCGCGGCCCCGAACCGCTCGGACCGGTCGCGGTTGGCCAGCAGCGACTCGGTCCACGTCGTCAGCCGCTCGGGCAGCGCCAGCAGCCGCAGCGTGTGACCGGTGGGTGCGGTGTCCACCACCACGACGTCGTACGCCGAGGAGGGGTGGCACGCCCCCACGACCAGCTCGGCCAGCCGTTCCAGGACCGCCGACTCGTGGGTGCCGGGTGCGTCCCGGGCCAGCTCGAGGTGCTGCTCGGCCGGGCCGTGCATCCGCTCGGGGAGCAGCCGGCGCAGCGACTCCCCCACGGTGCGCAGGTGCCGCTGGACCGTCCGCGCGGGGTCGATCTCCACGGCGTCCACGTGCCCGGCGTCGACCAGCACCCGCCGCGGGTCGTCCCCGAGGGCGGTGCCCCACGCGTGCCCGAGGTTGTGCGCGGGGTCGGTGGAGACCAGGAGCACGCGGCGACCGGCCCGCGCCTCGCGCAGCGCCAGGGCGCAGGACACCGAGGTCTTGCCCACGCCGCCCTTGCCGGAGACGAGCACCAGCCGCGGGTCGCGGTCCACCCCGTCCGACAGGCCTCCCCCGGCGCCGCTCAACAGCACCCCACGTGGTCCAGCGGCGAGCGCTCCATGCCGATCCGCCGGTGCCAGGCGTGGAACTCCTCGTAGGTCGCGGGCAGCAGCTCGGCCGACCAGTAGGCCGCCGGGTCGGGCACCCCGAGCGCCTCGGCGAGCACGACCAGCATGAACAGGTCGTCCTCCTCGCGGCGGGCTCGCCGCATGGTGGCGCGGTAGGGCCCGGCGTAGAGCTCCTCGAGCCCCGCACGCAGCGCCTCCCGCGTCGCGGCCCAGCGGCCCCGGGTCATCTCCCGACCGTCTCCGAGGCCGCGACCTCGCGGTCCTGCTCGTCGGTCTCCTCCGGCATCGCCCGCGCCGCACGCATGGCGAGCAGGGCCTCCACGGCGACCCAGACCGCGGCGACGATGATGACCACGTCGAGACCGAGCAGCAGCCAGTCCTCGTCGTCGCGCAGGGTGCCGAGCTGGACGATCGCGGCGTAGAACGACATCACGAAGACGAACACCAGCGGCACCAGCGCCGGCAGCGGGTTGCGCTTCTTGCGCAGCAGGATGACCGCCACGATCGAGAGCGTCAGCGAGGCCAGCAGCTGGTTGGTGGTGCCGAACAGCGGCCAGATCCGCATGCCGCCCTCGCCACCGGCGCCGGCCGAGAACGTCAGCCCCATCGCGACGGCGAGCACGATCGCGGTGCCGACGTACTTGCTGACCTGGGTGCCGAGCACCTCGCCGATCTCCTGGACCACGAAGCGCTGCAGGCGCACGCCGGTGTCCATCGTGGTGGCGGCGAAGAGGACCGCCATGGTGGCCAGGATCGTGGCCGAGAGCGAGGTCGGGATGCCGAGGCCGGCGTTGAGGATGCTGCCGCCGCCCTGCACGAAGGCAGTGACGCCGCCGGCGTTGAACTCGGTGTAGACCGCCTCCCAGTCCGCGAGGGTGGCGTAGCCGGCGGTGGCGGCGATGATCGCGCCGAGCGCGAGCAGGCCCTCGCCGACCGCTCCGAAGTACCCGACGAACCGGGCGTCGGTCTCCTTGTCCAGCTGCTTGGAGCTGGTGCCGGAGGAGACCATCCCGTGGAAGCCGGAGATGGCCCCGCACGCGATCGTCACGAACAGCAGCGGCACCAGGCTCGGGGTGTCCTCGGGGACGTTGTCGTTGAGCGCCGGGGCCGCGAGGTCGGGCGCGGAGAACAGGGTGGCGCCGTAGAGCAGCCCCAGACCGATGAAGAGCTGCACGCCGTTGATGTAGTCGCGCGGCTGCAGGAGCACCCACACCGGCAGGAGCGAGGCGATGCCGGCGTACACGAAGAGGGCGACGATCCAGAACGTCGCCGGCGACATGCCCAGCACCGGGTCGGGCAGCTCGACGGGGTAGGCGTCGCCGAGCAGGATCAGGGAGTAGAGCGCGGTGACGCCGATGACCGTGGTCAGCAGCAGGTTCACCCGCCAGCGGTAGATCATCTGCCCGACTACCAGGGCCACGACGATCGCGCCCCAGGCCGGGATGACCGCGCTCGGGGTCGAGATCAGCAGGTTCTTGATGACCACCGCGAAGGCCGCGACCACCATGAGCAGCAGCAGGAAGATCACGACGAGGAAGAGGTTGCGCCCGCGGGCGCCGATGTAGCGGCCCGACAGCATGCCCATCGAGCGGCCGCGGTTGCGGATGGAGGCCCACAGCGCGCCCATGTCGTGCATGCCGGCGAAGAAGACGGTGCCGAGGGTAACCCACAGGAACGCCGGCAGCCAGCCCCAGATCACCGCAACGGCCGGACCCACGATCGGGGCGGCACCGGCGACCGAGGTGAAGTGGTGGCCCCACAGCACGAACTTGTTGGTCGGCACGAAGTCGACGCCGTCGTTCATCTCGTGCGCCGGTGTCGCGTAGGCCGGGTCGAGGCGGTAGATCCGCTCGCCGAGGAACTTCGCGTAGAGCAGGTAGCCGCCCGCCAGCATGGCGAGCCCGATGAACAACAACCACAACGACGACATGGGTCGGCCTCCGAGTAGACACGTCCGCACCCGGCGTCCACCGGGCCGGCATCACCCTAGGTGTGCCCTGTGACCGTCCTCACCACACCTGCCTCGCCCGTCCGGGTGGCGCGCGCCCGGGAGGCGCCCGGCTCGTGCCCGGCCGGTGCGGTGCGGCACCCTGGAGCCGTGGACACCCATGACCCCTCCGTCGACCCTGCCGGGGATCCTGCCGCGGACCCCGCCGAGCGGATGGCGCAGTGGCTGGGGAGCCTGGGCCTGGTCGACTACCTCGCCGAGGCGGGCATGCTGCGGCTCGAGCGCGACGACGACGGCCGGGCGCGGTGGGTCGACCCGGCCACCGGCGACGTCCTCGACGCGGTGCGTCTGGGTGACCTCGAGCGACAGCTGCGCCAGCACGGGGAGGAACCCGCGCACGCGGTGCCGGTGCCGCTGGTGCAGGCCGCGCACCTGGCCCGGGTACGCCGCCGGCTGCTCGACTCGGAGTGGTGCACCTACGAGACGCTGGCCGAGCGGCGCGGCGCGAGCGTGGAGGCGACGCGCTTCGCCGTGACGCGGGCGGTCAACGAGCACCGACTCCTCGCCGTACCCACCGAGCTCGCGCTGCTGGTCCCGGCCTTCCAGCTCGACGACGCCGGGGAGCCCCGCGCCGACCTCGCGCCGCTCGTCGAGCCGCTGCTGGCCGCCGGCACGGACCCCTGGCGGGTCTGGGGCTGGTTGACCCAGCCGGCCGCGCTGCTGGGCGGGCAGGTGCCCGCCGAGGCGGCAGCCGACCCCGAGACCGCCGAGGTCGCCGCGCACGCCGCCCGCCGGCTGGCCGCCGCCGGCTGATCACCCCCTTCGCTGGGCACCCCCAGGAGCCCCCACCGGCCGCGACATAGGCTCGGCACGGCCAGCCGACCCGACCCTGGAGGTCCCGCATGCACGGCGAGGTGCTCCGCACCGCACATCTGTCCCCGTCGATGGTCCGGGTGGTGCTCGGCGGTCCCGGACTGGCCGACTTCCGCCCCAGCAGCGAGGCCGACAGCTACGTCAACCTCGCCTTCCCGCCGGCGGGGGCGGCCTACGGCCCGGTCTTCGACCCCGACGAGGTCAAGGAGACGCTGGCCAAGGACTGGTGGCCGGCGCGGCGCCGCCTGACCGTCCGCCACTGGGACGCCGAGGCGCGGGAGCTGACGCTGGACTTCGTCGCGCACGGCGACGTCGGGGTGGCCGGCGCCTGGGCGCTGCGCGCTCGACCGGGCGACGCACTGGTGATGACCGGTCCCAGCTCGGGCTACCACCCCGACCCGACCGCCGACTGGCACCTGCTGGTCGGCGACGAGTCGGCGCTCCCGGCGATCGCGGTGGCCCTGGAGTCCCTGCCGGCGGGCGCGACCGCGGTCGCGGTGCTGGTCTGCGACGGGCCCGAGCACGAGCTGCCCCTGACCACGGAGGCCGACCTGGACCTGCGCTGGGTGCACCGCTCCGCGGCCGACCCGGCGCCCCTGCCCGCCGCCGTGGAGGCCGCGACCTTCCCCGAGGGTCGGGTGCACGCCTTCGTGCACGGCGAGGCCGACGAGATCCGCGCGATCCGGCGGCACCTGCTCACCGAGCGGGGGCTGGCCCGAGGCCAGATGTCGTGCTCGCCGTACTGGCGGCGCACGATGACCGACGAGGACTGGCGCGCGGTCAAGCGCGACTTCATCGCCTCGATGGAGGGCGACGCCTAGACCGGGGGCCGTCCCTCAGGCGCGGTCGACCAGCACCAGACGCTGCAGGCTCCCCGCGAGGTCGGCCGCCACCTGCCCGCTCGGTCGCGTGTCGGAGATCGCGGTCAGGCAGAGCGAGCGGACGCAGCGCGCCAACCAGTCGAGGTCGACGTCCGGTGTGACCAGCTGCTCGTTTCGACGCAGCAGATGAGTGACCGGCTCGTCTGTGATGGCGCTGCGCAGCGCCTGGTCGAAGCGGTGCGCGGTGGCGGCGATGAGGAACCGGTGCTCGTGCGCGAGCGTCACGACCGCGTGCGAGAGGACCGAGAGCGCCTCGACGAGCGGCAGCCGCTCGATCTCGTCCAGCAGCCCGGGCACCACCCCCGAGGCGACGTGGATGATGAGCGCGTCGACCAGGGCGTCGCGGTCGGAGAAGTGGCGGTAGAGCGTGGTCCGGGTGACCCCGGCCTCCTGGGCCACGTCGGCGAGGCTGACGTTGTCGGTCGACGCGAAGAGCCGCGCGGCCGCGTCGAGGATCGCCGCGCGGTTGCGCTGGGCGTCCGAGCGGGTCGCGCGGGCGGTGGGCACCCCACCAGGCTAGCGACGTAGGTTGGCGCCGCACGCCGAAAGCGCCGAAGGAGTCGCCATGCCCGCCCGCCGCGTCCTCGCCCTCGAGGAGCACGCCGACCTGCTCCGTCTCGCCCGCGAGATCGTCACCACCGAGCTCGCTCCGCTGGTCGCCGACGCCGAGCGTGACGAGGTCTTCCCCCGTGAGGCGTTCCGCACCCTGGGCCGCGCGGGCCTGCTCGGGCTGCCCTACGCCGAGGACCTCGGGGGCGGCGGCGTCCCCTACGAGGTCTACCTCCAGGTGCTGGAGGAGATCGGCACCGTGTGGGCCTCGGTCGGCGTCGGTACGTCGGTGCACGCCCTGTCCTGCTTCGCCCTCGCCACCCGGGGCACCCCCGAGCAGCAGCAGCGCTGGCTGCCGGAGTTCCTGGCCGGCGACCTGCTCGGCGCCTACTGCCTCTCCGAGCCGCACGCCGGCTCCGACCCGGCCGCGATGCGCACCAAGGCGGTCCGCGACGGCGACTCCTGGGTGCTCACCGGCGCCAAGGCCTGGACCACCCACGGCGGCCACGCCGACTTCTACACCGTGATGGCCCGCACCGGTGAGGGCCGCGGCGACATCTCCTGCTTCCTCGTGCCCGCCGACACCCCCGGCCTGTCCGCGGACGCCCCGGAGAAGAAGATGGGGCTCACCGGCTCCGCGACCGCGACCATGCGCCTCGACGGTGCCTGCATCCCCGCCGACCACCTCGTCGGTGACGAGGGTGAGGGCCTGAAGATCGCACTCGCCGGCCTCGACGCCGGCCGCCTCGGCATCGCCGCCGTCGCCACCGGCCTGGCCCAGGGGGCCCTGGACCACGCGCTGGCCTACGCCCGCGAGCGCGAGGCGTTCGGGCAGCGGATCCTCGACCACCAGGGGCTCGGCTTCCTGCTGGCCGACATGGAGGCCGCGATCCAGACCGCCCGCGCCGCCACCCTGCACGCCGCGCGCCTCAAGGACGCCGGCCTCCCCTACGGCCGCGAGGCCAGCATCGCCAAGCTGGTCGCCACCGACCACGCCATGAAGGTCACCACCGACGCCGTGCAGGTCCTCGGCGGCTACGGCTACACCCGCGACTTCCCGGTCGAGCGCTACATGCGCGAGGCCAAGGTGACCCAGATCTTCGAGGGCACCAACCAGATCCAGCGGATGGTCATCGCCCGCTCGCTGGACCGCCAGCCCGACGACTCCATCACGCACCTGTCCTGAGGGAGTCGTGCCCCTGAGCGGGCGCTATGGCGCCCGCTCAGGGGGCGGCGTGGTTGTGGTCGCCGTGCTCACTGCTGGGCACGATGTCGACGGTGTACGACGGCTCCCCGACGATCTCGACCCGGTAGGCGCCACCGCCGGCCGCGGGGTGGGCCCAGTCGGGGCGCAGGTCATCGCGGGTGCGGGTGACGTGCTCGACGACGACCGCCGGGTGCCCGGCGACCATCCCGGAGATGGAGAACTTCATCGCCGCGATCGTGCCCTGCTCGATCCGCCCCGCGGCGATGTCGTAGGACTCCGGCGCCGGCTCGACCTCCCAGTGCTCGACGATCTCGTCGACCTCGATGCCGAGACCGGCGGCCATCATCCGGATCGCGGTGCCCCACGCCAGCGCGAGCACGCCGGGCAGGAACAGCATCGGCACGGTGTCGATCGGCTTTCCGAAGCCCATCAGGTCGAACATCACCTCGGCGCCGTCGTACGTCGCGTAGTCGGCGAGCTCGTAGCAGCGGACCTGCTCGATCCGCTGGCAGGTGCTGGCCAGCGCGAGCGGCAGCAGGTCGCTGGCGAAACCCGGGTCGACCCCGGTGATGTAGAGGCTGGCGCCGCCGGCCTGCGCGGCGGCCTCGACCTTCTCGATGACCCGGTCCGGGGCGGTGCCCCAGGGGTACTGCAGCGTCCCCGGCGCCGAGCCGACCACGTCGATGCCGGCCTCGAGCAGGCGGCAGACGTCCTTGGTGGCCTCGACCGGGCGGGTGTCGCCCATGGCGCAGTAGACGGCGACGTCGGGACGCAGCGCGATGAGCTCGTCGAGGCTGCCCACCGCGGTGATGCCGGTGGTGACGTCGAGGCCCGCGAGCGCTCCCGCGTCGACGCCGACCCGGTCGGCCGTGGAGGTGCTGACACCGACGAGCTCGAAGCGCTCGTCGACGATGAGCTGGCGCAGGGTGAGCCGCCCTGCGTTGCCGGTGGCGACCTGGACGACCCGGGTCGGGGTGGGGGCCATGGGAGATCCGATCGGTAGAACGTGTTCTATTTCACGGTCAACCTACGCTACTTTCGCTCCCATGGGACGTGCCGAGGGTCGAGTACAGGGCAAGGTCGCGCTGATCAGTGGCGGCGCGCGCAACATCGGTGGCGCCACCGCGAGGATGCTGGTCGCCGAGGGCGCCTCGGTCGTCATCGGTGACGTGCTCGACGAGGAGGGGCAGGCCCTCGCCGACGAGCTGAACGCCACGCGCGTCGGCTCGGCGTCGTACGTCCACCTCGACGTCACCGACGACGACCAGTGGCGGGCGGCGGTCGAGACCACGACCGCGACCTACGGCTCGCTCACCGTGCTGTTCAACAACGCCGGCATCTTCAACGGCGGCCAGCTGCAGCGCTACAAGCGCGAGCTGTGGCAGCAGATGCTCGACGTCAACCTGACCGGCGCCTTCCTCGGCTGCCGCGCGGCGGCCGACGCGATGATCGCCTCGGGCGGCGGCTCGATCATCAACACCTCCTCCATCGAGGGCTTGCGGGGGACGCCCTGGGCGCACGGGTACGTCGCCTCGAAGTGGGGCCTGACCGGGCTCACCAAATCGGTGGCGATGGAGCTCGCCCCGCACGGCATCCGTGCCAACTCCGTCCACCCCGGACGGATCAGCACCCCGGCCACCGACCAGATGCCGCCCGACCTGATCCCGATCCCACTGGGTCGCCCCGGCACCGTCGAGGAGGTCGCGGGCGTGGTCGTCTTCCTGGCCAGCGACGAGTCGACCTTCTGCACCGGCTCGGAGTTCACCGTCGACGGCGGCACTGTCATGCACATCCCGACCAACCCCTGAGCCATCCTCTCCGGCAGTGCCGACGGTCGCTCAGCTCTGGGTGCCCTGCGAGGCCTCGACGCTCGGCGGCGGACCCCCGCGCTCACCACCGGGGCCGCCGGAGCCACCGCCGGGGCCACCACCGAAGCCACCCGGGCCACCGGCCACGGACGCATCGCTCGCGGTGACACTGCCGACCTGCGTCAGCCCGTCGGTGGAGTCGGCGGCGCCGTCGGCTGCCCCGGTCCACACCTCGTACGCCGACCCGCTGACCAGGTCCGCGGCCGCGACGGTCGGGGTGCCGTCGGCGGTGGCGACGAACGTGGCCACGACCGTGCCGGAGTCGTCCACGAGGCTGACACGCTCGCCGGCGCTGACAGCACTCGTCAGCGCGACGACGCCCGGCGACTCGAAGGCACCGTTGACGTCGAAGACCCCGTTGCCGCCCATGGCCGCGGCGCTGGAGACCACCACGGTGCCGCCGGTGATGCTGGCCTGGCCGTTGGAGTCGATGCCGTCGGAGCCGGCCCACACTTGGACCGTCCCGCCGGTGACGTCGAGCAGCACCCCGTCCTCGACCTGCTCGGTCCCGCCGTCGGCGGTCCCGGCGGTCGCGTTGAGCCCGTCGTCGGAGGCGGTGATCGAGACCGAGCCGCCGGTGATGCGGATCAGCATGGCCTCGAGGCCCTCCTCGGACGCGGGGACGTCGAGCTCGCCGTCGACGACGTAGACCGCCCCGACCGCGTCGGCGCCGTCCGAGCCGGCGGTCACGGTCAGGTCGCCGCCGTCGACGAGGATCCAGCCGGGCTCGTTGACGTCCTCGTTGTCGGCCTTGAGCCCGTCGCCACCGGCCTCGACGTCGATCGTGCCGTCCTCGACGACGAGGTAGTCCTTGCCGCGGATCCCGTCGTCGACCGCGTCGACGGTGAGGACGCCGCCGAGGATCACCAGTCCGTCCTTGCTGGTGATGGCGTCGTTGCTCAGGCCGTGCACGGTCAGGGATCCCTCGCCGCCGATGGTGAGGTCGGCCATCGAGAACAACGTGGCGTTGGGGGCGTCCTCCTCCTCGTCGTCGGCGGCCGCCGCCGCGGCGTCGGAGAGGGTGTTGTCCGACCCGTCGGCGAGCACGACCACGGCCTCGTCGGCCGCGGTGATCACGAGGGGCGAGCTGGAGGCGGAGGTGAGGTCGACGCCGTCGAGGACGAGCACGACCTTGCCGTCGGCGTCGCTGTCCACGACGACCTGGCCGTCGGTCAGCGTTCCCGACAGCAGGTAGGTCCCGGGCGCGCTGATCGAGACGACGTCGCCGTCGACCTCCGCTCCGGAGCCGTCGACGGCGCTGCCGCCGTCCTCGAGCGAGACGACCGTCGCGTCCGCGGCGTCCCACTCGAGGTCGTTGTCGTCGGCGTGGGTGTCGTCGAGGGTCGGTACGCCGCTGGCGACCGACGAGGTGTCGACGGCCGTAGTGCCGGTCGAGCCGGAGACGGTGGTGGCAGCCTCGGTGTCGCTGGTCGCGTCGGTCGCCGAGCAGGCGCCGAGGCCGACGAGCAGCAGGGTCGAGGCGGCCGCGGCGATCCGGCGGCGCAGGGGTGCGGTGGTCATGGTCATCGGGTGCTCCTGTGGTCGGAGGTGGTCGGGAGGTGGAGGTGGCGGGCCAGGGCGTCGTGCCACTTGCGCCGCGGGAGGGTCGGGTCCAGGGCGGCCAGCCCGGCGCCGTACTTGGAGAGCCGGACGGGGCGGAAGCCGCGCTGCCACAGCAACCGGTCGACGGCCGAGGGGGTCGAGCCGGTCTTGGTCTCGACGACGGCCAGGCCCGGGGGTCGCATGGAGCCCCCTGCCGGGGAGGTCCAGGTCAGGTCGGTGTCGATCGTGACGCGGGCGGCGGCTCCCGGGAGCAGCAGCGTGGTCCGGCCGTACGTCGTGGTCAGCACCGATCGCAGTGCGCGTGCGGTCCCGTCGCCGACGGCGGCGTCGACCAGGGCGGCCGCGTCGTCGGTGAGGCCGTCCCCGGCGATCGCCACGCGCTGCTTCAGCGTGGCGCCGCGTGCACCGCGGGTCTTGACCTCGAGCCAGCGACCCCCGGTGTCGAGGTAGTCGCGGGTCCGCACCTTCCAGCGGGTGCGCTGGGACCGGCCGGAGCTGTGAAAGCTGGCCAGGTCGGGGGTGTCGAGGTACGTCGAGCGGTACCCGAACCGGCGCCGCCCCTCGATCTCCAGCACCCGCGTTCCCTGCGGCAGGGCGGTCAGCAGCTCGTCGAGCGCGGCGACGGGCACGACGTACTTCCGGTCGACCCGCGCCAGCAGCGCAGCCTCCTCGACGAGGTCGGCGAGAGCGACCGGCGCCAGGTCGGCCAGCGGCTCCATCGCGAGCGCGCTCATCGGACGGCCTCCAGGGCCGCGGCGCGCGGGCTGCCAGGCCCGTTCGGGTCGGTGCCGGGGGCTTCGGAGGGTCGCCACCGGACGTCGACCAGCGTGGTGTCGTTGACGAGGTCGAGCTTGATCACGCGCACCGCCACGACCTCGCCCTCGAGCAGCCCGGCGAGGTGGGCGCGCAGCGTGGTCTCGCGTGGGTGCGCCCGATCGAGCAGCACGTGCTGGCTGCGAGAGCGGGGCGCGATGCGGTGGTGGTCGCCGATCGCGACCACGGCGACGACCGCGGCCATCAGGCCCAGGTCCAGGGCCTCGGTCCCGGTGCCGAGACCGCCGAGCAGGCCGAGGGTCAGGGCCGCGAAGTAGTAGGCGATCTCGTGCTGGGCCAGCTCCTCGGAGCGGAGTCGGATGATCGACAGGATGCCGAACAGGCCGAGCCCGAGGCCGGCGCCGACGGTGCTGGTGGTCAAGGCCGAGGCGACGGCGAGGACCCCGACGTTGGTGGTGAGGTAGGCGACGACGAGCTCGGGACGACGGTGGCGGGGTAGGAAGAGGCCGAAGACCAGGACGCTGACGGCGACGAGGTCGGCCAGGTGGGCGACGTAGGACGGCATGAGGAGTGGCTCCCGGATGGACGGCAGGTGAACACGCACCATCTAGCCGGGTCAGCATGTGCCGGCCCCGGGCACAGGCTGTGAGCCGTCTGTGACCTCAGCGCGCCCACGTGCACAGGGTCGCGGCCGCGAGCGATCCGCCGATCAGGAGGGAGCGGCTCCCACCAGGGCCCGCTCGGCCAGCAGCTCCTCGACCCGCGTGCGCAGGGCTTGCACCGTGAAGGGCACGGCCAGCACCTCGTCGGCCCCGGCCATGAGGCCTGTGCGCACCTCCTCGCGGGAGGTCAGCGAGGAGAGCATGACGACCGCCGATTGCGTGCGCCCGGTGTCGGCGCGCATCTCGTGCAGGACCTCGAGGCCGGTCAGTCGCGGCAGCACCATGTCGAGGATCACCAGGTCGAAGGGTTGGTTGCGCCACAGACCGAGCGCCTGGAGACCGTCGCGGGCGGCGGTGACGCGGTGCCCTGCCAGGCGCAGGACCGGGACCATCAGCTGGAGCAGCTCAGGATCCCGCTCGGCGACCAGGAGGCGTCCGGTGCTCACCATGACGACTCGGGACCGGCGACCTGTGACGTCGTGGCCGTGCGGCGGGCCGCGGCGGCCAGCTCGCCGAGGAGCACCTCGACATCGATGTCGTCGACCCAGTGCCGCAGGGCTCGCCATCTGGTCCAGCGCAATTCCATCGAACCTTGACGCCCGTACCCCTTCATGGGTCGGAGGTCCCGGCCCCGCTCCCGCGGCGGCCCTGGCCGACCGTTCTGCCGCGCGGCCGCCTCGGCAGCACCTAACCTGAGGACGCGGTCGCCGCGACGCCACGGACGGGTGTCCACCGCCAGGGAAGGGGGCCGCCGTGACGACGCCCCTCTCGTTCGGCGATGCCCCGCGCCGCGAGCAGGTCTACCTGGTCGCAGCCGGCGTGGTGGCCCTGGCGTTGCCGCTGCTGCTGACGGGCCCCTGGGCGGAGGCCCGCCTGGTCGACATGACACCCCCGGACTGGTTCACCTGCCTGGTGCTGATCGCGATGTCGGCGCTCAACGTGGAGATCGGCCGGGTCCTGGTCGGCGGGCTGTCGGTGGCGCAGCAGCCGCACAAGGCGCTGTCGGCGTGGGCGTTCGCCTGCGCGATGGTGCTGCCCACGGCATGGCTGCTCGTCGTCGTACCCCTCACCTACGCGCACGCGCGCTGGCGTGGGCTGCGGGTGCCGCTGTGGAAGTGGTTGGGCTCGGCGGGGTTCCTGGTCCTCGCCGGGTGCGCCGCCTCGCTGGTGCCGCGCTGGGTGCTCGGCGGGCTGCCGAACTGGATGGCCGGCGACGGTGGCGAGGGCCTGGCGACGCTCGTCCTCGCGGCACTGGTGTTCCTCGTGGTCGAGCACCTGCTGTTCGCCGGGTCCGCCTGGCTCAACCACGCGGAGGACGAGCAGTGGCTGCGGGCCCAGCTCACCAGCCGGGGCTACCACGTCGGCGAGGCCGGGGTCGTGCTCACCGGCGGCCTGATGGCGGCGGTGTGGACGGCCGGACCGTGGTTCGTGCTGCTCTTCGGTCCGCTCTACGCGCTGATGCAGCGCGCGGTGCTCGTGGAGCCACTGCGGGAGAACGCCGCGATGGCCGCCGAGCTCGTCGAGACCAACCGCCAGCTCGAGGCGGTCAGCGAGTTCAAGAGCGACCTGATGGGCATGCTCGCGCACGAGGTGGGCAACCCGCTGGCGTCGGTGACCGGGTACGCCGAGATCGCCACCGACGCCCTCGAGGAGGGCGACCTCGACGAGGCACTGCCGGCGGTCCGGGTCGTGCAGCGCAACGCCGACCAGATCGGTGGCGTGCTGCGTGACATCGTCTCGCTCGTCGAAACCAACCCCGGCGGCCTCACCGCCCGACCCGAGCCCACGGCGCTCCTCCCCCACCTGCGCGCGGCCGCTGCGGCACAGCCCGGCGGTGCCCAGCCCGACGTCCACTGTCCCGAGGAGCTGGTCGCGCTCATCCAGCCGGGTCACCTCGACCAGGTGCTGGCCAACCTGCTCGGCAACGCCACGAAGTACGCCGGAGGCGCGACCCGCGTCGTCGCGACCCCCGACGGTGCACGCCAGGTCGTGATCGCCGTCCAGGACGACGGCCCGGGGATCCCCGAGGACTTCCGCGACCAGGTGTTCCGCCGGCGTACCCGCCACCCCGACACCGCCGACGCGGTCTCCGGCCGCGGCCTGGGCCTGCACATCAGCCGCGCCCTCGCGCTGGCCAACGGCGGGGACCTGCGACTGTCCGACTCCCCCAGCGGGAGCTGCTTCGAGCTGGTGCTGCAGGCACCGGGCGACTGAGACGTCCCGACACGGACCCCGTCACCCGAACAGCTGGGCGGCCATCTTCTCCATGAGTGTGTGGAGCCCCTTGACCGGACGCACCATCACGGTGAACTCGGTGATCCGCCCGTCCTCGGCCCAGGTCATCATGTCGACGCCCTCGACCACGACGCCGTCGAGGTCGGCGGTGAACTGCAGGACCGCCGAGTCCTCGGCGTACCACTCACGCTGGTAGGCCAGCGTCGGGCCGAGCACGACCAGTGCGGCCGAGAGGTAGGCCGTGGTCAGCTCCTTGCCGACCTGCGGGGCGTGCACCGCGGGCGAGCGGAAGACGCAGTCCTCGTGCAGGAGGGCGTCGAGCCCGGCAGGGTCGCGGGTGTCGGCGAGGGCGTGCCAGGCCTGGACGGTGCGGGGAGTCTCCACGGAGCGACCCTAGGCCCGAGCGACCTTCACCTGCACCCGGTGGAACCCGTCGGCACCGGAGGGGTACGGCGGTCGGCCGGTGCCGGCCTGGACGGTCCCGTCGCCCGCGCGGCACCGGACGGCGAGCTCGTGGGTGCCGGGCGGCAGGTCCAGCGGTGCGCGCCACCGGCGCCAGGAGTCCGGACCGAGGTCGCCGGCCAGCTCGGCGGCCACCCAGGGGCCGTCGTCGACGCGCAGGTCGACACCGGCGACACCGCCGTGGGCGGGGGCCCAGGCGACGCCGCTCACCCCGTCGCGCGACCCCACCCGCACCGCGCGCAGGGGCAGCCGCGGCGGCATGCCGACCGTGCCGAGGGAGTCGATGCGCGCCATGAGCGGCACCACGACCGGTCCGCGCGGCCAGCCCCGGGCGACCCAGGAGGCGGTGACCGACCCCGCGGGGCGCAGCCGCAACGCGGTGACCCACTTGGGCCCGCCGTACTGCCCCGGGAGGCCGGCGGTCAGCACGCGCGCCGGGTGCCCGTGGGAGGCCGTGAGCGGGCGTCCGCCCATGCCGGTCACGAGCCAGGAGCGCCGCACCACGACCTCGGGCCACGGCAGTGTCATCACCAGCCCGTCGGCTCCCTCCATCACCAGGTCGAGCGACTCGTCCTCGGCGTCGGGCACCGGCAGCCCGAGGGCCGCCAGCAGGTCGGGCAGGGGGAGACCGGTCCAGGACTGCTGCCCCAGCCGGTCCCAGCCGGGACGGTTGTGGACGCACGCGAGGAGCGCCTGGCGCTCCTGGAGGTCCAGCCCGGCCAGCCGGTCGGCGTCCACCGAAGCGTCCCAGGCATCGGCGCCGTCGGACACCGCGGCGGAAGGTCGCGCCAGCTCGGCGCGGACCTGCGGCTGCTGCCGGGCGAGCACGACCCGCGCCGCGGCCAGGGCGGCGACGCCGGCCACGCCCAGCGTCGTCGTACGCCGACTCACGCGACCGTGGCCGGGGGCGGCCCGGGCCCCCAGCACGGTGCCGCTCGCGACGAGGGCAGCGAGCGACTGCAGCCGCAGCAGCGGCTTGTCGGTGGTGCCCATCAGTTGCACGCCCAGCTCGACCAGCGGCAGCGGCGAGTGGTCGATGACGACCTCGCCCAGGTCGTCCAGCACGCTGCGGCCGCGGGCGGCCAGCGCCAGCTCGACCAGCCCGACGGCAGCCAGGGACCGGGCGGCGTGCGCGAGAGGGAGGGGTCGCATGCCGTGACGCTAGCGGTCAGCGGCGCAGCAGCTTCCGAGCCGGCCCGCGCAGCGCGACGACGTAGAAGCCGGAGTTGCCGTCGGAGTACCAGACATGACGGCGCTTGACGTCCCAGGCCGGCCGCGCCATCGCGAACGCCCCGAGCGCGGTCGGCTGCAGCGTCCCACTGCCGGGCAGGACCGGCCGGTTGAAGTAGGCGATCTCGCGCGGTCGCTTCAGGTCGGAGATGTCGAAGATGCGCAGGCCGGACAGGATCATCGAGCAGGCGACGATCTTGGGGTTCTTGACGTAGGGCACCGAGCAGTAGTGCGAGGCGTAGCCCTGCACGGGGATCAGTGCGCCGGGGTCGAGCGCCTGCTCGCCGCTGCCGAAGCCGGCCTCGTGCACGGCCAGGCGGATGTCGGAGACGACCTTCGGCCGCTTCGGGTCCTCGATGTCGATGATCCGCGCGGCGCCGATCTCCCGGTCACCCTGGTAGTCGGCGTACTCGTCGGTCTCCAGGAGGTAGTCGCGGCCGCGCCGGGTGAACGGCTCGGCCGACTGCGGGATCGAGACCGTCTTCCACGTGAGGTCGGAGACGACCTCGACGTCGGGTTCGGGCCGACGGTCCTGCACCTGGGAGACGTCGAGGACCCTCAGCCCGGCGGTGCTCATCGCTCCTTCCGACCCGCCCGTCACCGCGACGTACATCGTGCGACCGTCCCGGGAGAGCCGCAGCCCGTGGTAGCGGACGCCGGTCTGCTCGAAGACCTGCACCGGCTCGCGCGGGTCGCTGATGTCGACGGCGGTGAGGTTGCCGCCCGTGGTGCCGGCGACCCAGAAGGTGCGGCCGTCGCGGGCGAAGCCGCTCTCGTGACCGAAGGCGGCCGAGCGGGTCGAGGAGAGCAGCTCGGGCGAGCGGCAGTCGGTGCCGACGTCGTAGAGGTCGACGATGCCGAGGTTGGTGGCCGGGTTGCCGAGCACGGCGGCGAGGATGCCGCGCTTCTTGTTGACCAGCAGCGACTCGTGGGGGCTCAGCATCGCCGGCGAGGTCAGCGTGGCTGTCTGCACGGGGTTGCGCGGGTCTGTCATGTCGAGGGCGATCACGCCCAACCCCTCGACCGCGTTGAACAGGACGTCGCGCGGGAAGAGCAGGGTGGAGTCGTAGTAGGCACACGTGCGGCCCTGCCGGTCGGTGTAGCGCTCGACCTTGAAGCCGCCCGAGGTGCCGTGGTGGGCGACCTGCGCCGCGTTGCACCGGTAGCCCTGCGCCGCCCGCCCCGACACGTAGTCGGCCAGCGGGACCCTGCCCTGGATGTCGGTCTCGGGCAGGTCCCTCGCGCCCTGGCACCGCGCCTGCGGCGTGGGGCGCGGCTCGACGTCGGCGGCGGTGCCGAGGCCGGCGACGCTGAGCGTCCCCGCTGCCAGCGCCAAGGACGCGGCGGCGAGCAGCAGTCGGCGTACGGCGGGACGGGAGACGGTCTGCATCGCTGGAGACTAGCGGTGACGGTCGTCACCCGGGCTCGATCCCGCGCTCATCCGCGGCGCATCGCCGCGAAGATCTCCCGCATCTCCTCCGACAGCCACAGCAGCTCGACGAACGGCACCCCGTGCGCCGACCCGTCGAGGTACGCGAAGCGCATCAGCCCGCCGCTCATCGACCCCTCCGACAGCACGGGCAGCCCGGCGTCCGCGACCGAGGCGGCCAGGTTCTCGGTCTCGAAGGCGACGTGGTGCAGCGCGCCGGCCGGGTGCTCGGCCAGGAACTCGGCGTACAGCGACTCCCCGGCGACCGGCTGGATCAGCTCAACTCGTACTGTCCGGCAAACGACGCTGCCGCACCGTCCTCACCCGTCGCCGAGGACCGGACGGCGACCCGCCCCGGCATGGCGTCGAGCCGTTCGCGCAGGCCTGCCGGCAGGTCGTCGGGGTCGACGTCAGCGAGGACGAAGGCGGGTGGGACCCGGAAGCCCGCGCGCTCGAGTCGGGCCAGGCCCCAGGCCTTGCCGCCGTACCGTGCGTCCTCGATGCTGCCGAGCTCGACCAGTCGACTCGTGACGTGCGTCATACCACTTACGTTACGCTTGTCACGTTGATGGGAAGAGCCATGACCAACGAGCAGGGACGACCGCGCGACGCGCGCATCGACGCCGCAGCGCTCGACGCCGCGGCAGCGCTGCTGCTCGAGGTCGGGTACGCCGACCTGACGCTCGCCGCGGTGGCGACCCGGGCGGGGACGTCGCGCCCGGCCGTCTACCGCCGGTGGCCGACCAAGGCGCACCTGGTCCACGAGGCCGTGTTCCGGGGCGAGGACACCGAGGCCCCGGTCGCGTCGGGCGACCTGGCCACCGACGTCTCGGGGCTGGTGCGGCGCACCGCCCGGATGCTGACCTCGCCGCTGGCGCGGCTGGCCGTCCCCGGCCTGGTCGGCGAGGCCGCCGGCGACCCCGACCTCAACCGCCGGGTGCTCGAGCGGTTCGAGGGCACCGGGTGGCGCGGCCTGCAGGAGACCGTCGCCGGGGCCGTGGCCCGCGGCGAGCTCGACGCCCACGTGGACGTCCTCCACCTGCTCGAGCTCGCCATCGGCGCCTGCCTGGCGGCGACCCTCATCCGCGGCCCGGAAGCCTTGGACGACGACTGGGTCGAGTCCACGACCCGCCTCATCGTCGAGGGCGTGCGCCGGCGATGACCCCCGCTGCGACGCTGCGACCGGGACCACGTCCACGGCTGCGACCACGACCGATCACCGCCGACCACCACCGCACCCCCGGAGGCCACCGATGAAGCTCGACGTCCAGCTCGACGCCCGGCCCGACCAGGCCGCGGCCCGAGCCCGCGAGCTTCATCGGTGGCCTCCGGGGGTGCGGTGGTGGTCGGCGGTGGACGGTCTGTTCACCTTCGAGGGCCCCCACGACGTCTTCCTCCCGCTGATAGTCGCCGCCGGCTCCTCCGACGTCCCGCCGACCGACCTGATGACCAACGTGGCGATCGCGCTGCCGCGCAGCCCGATGCACCTGGCCAACCTGGCCTACGACCTGCACCTGCTCAGCGGCGGCCGGTTCCGCCTCGGGCTCGGCTCGCAGATCAAGCCGCACATCGAGAACAGGTACGGCGCGGAGTGGAGCCGCCCGGCCGCGCGCATGCGCGAGACCGTGCTCGCGGTGAAGGGACCCGAACCGCCGCGGAGGTCGCCGACGGGCTGCTGGTGATGCCGTTCCACAGCGAGCGACACTTCCGGGAGCGGACCCTCGTCGCCGTGGCGGAGGGTCTCGAGATCTCCGGTCGCGAGCGCATCGACATCTTCCCGCAGGCGATCGTCGCGATGGGGACCACGCCCGAGGAGGGCGAGGCGGCCAGCGTCGGGGTGCGCGGGCTGCTCGCGTTCTACGGCTCGACGCCGGCGTACCGCTCGGTGCTCGAGATCGAGGGCCGGGGCGACCTGCAGCCCGAGCTGAACGCCCTGTCCAAGACCGGCGACATCATGACGATGATCGACCTCGTCGACGACGACCTGCTGCGCACGCTCGCGGTCGTCGGCACCCCCGAGGAGTGCGCCGCGGAGATCAAGCGCCGCTTCGGCGACGTCGCGGACCGGGTGTGCGCCTACTTCCCGGGCACGCAGCACCCCACTTCCACGATCCGCGCGCTGGCCGAGGCCCTGCGCTCGTGATCCTCCGCGCTCAGGCGTCGAAGTCGACGGTGAGCTCGTCGGAGACCGGGAAGGTCTGGCAGGTCAGGACGAAGCCGCGGGCGACCTCGTCGGGGTCCAGGGCATAGTTGCGGCGCATGTCTGCCTCGCCGGCGGTGACCCTGGCGCGGCAGGTGCCGCACACCCCGCCCTTGCAGGCGTACGGGACGTCGCCGCGTGCCGCCGCGGCGGAGTCGAGCAGGTCGCGTCCTCGCGGCATGGGTGTGGTCGTCGACCTGCCGTCGAGGACCACCGTCACCTGGCTGACGTCGCCCTCGATGACTTCGTCGTGGTGGCGCACCTCGGGCGGGGGCTCGTCGACGAAGAAGAGCTCCGCGTGCACCCGCTCCTCGGGGACCCCCAGGTCGGCGAGGACCGCGCGGGCGTCGACGACCATGCCGAACGGGCCGCACAGCCAGACGTGGTCCACGGCGGCCAGGGGCACTAGCGCCGTCAGCAAGCGACGCAGCCGCTCGGCGTCGAGCCGTCCGGAGAAGAGGTCGACGGCCCGCGGCTCCCGCGACAGGACGTGGACGAGCTCCAGCTGCGTCGGGTGCCGGTCCTTCAGGTCGGCCAGCTCCTCGGCGAACATCACCGAGCCCGCCGTCCGGTTGCCGTAGAGCAGCGTGACCCGCGCGTCGGGACGGGCCAGCACCGACGAGGCGATCGACAGCATCGGGGTGATCCCGGACCCGGCTGCGATGCAGAGGTGCCGGCCACCCGCGGCCGGGTCGGCGCGGAAGCGGCCCGAGGGCGGCTGGACCTCGACGACGTCACCGGGCCGCACCTCGCGCACCAGCCAGGAGGAGAAGAGCCCGCCGGGAACCTCGCGCACGCCGACCCGCGGCGGCTGCCCGACCGCGGCGCAGATGGAGTAGGTACGACGGTGCTCGCGGCCGTCGATCATCCGTCGCAGCGTCAGCGACTGGCCCGCCGCGAAGTCGAACCGCTCACGCAGCTCCTCGGGCACGTCGAAGGTGACCGCGACCGAGTCGTCGGTGAGCGCCTCGACGGCCGCGACGGTCAACGGGTAGAAGGCGCGGGCGCGAGGGGCGACGGTCTCGTCCTCGAGCGCGGTCATCAGATCTCCTTGACGTGCTCGAACGGCTCGGCGCAGGCGGTGCAGCGGTACATCGCCTTGCACGCCGTCGCGCCGAACTCCGAGACGAGCTCCGTCGCGGAGGATCCGCACCGCGGGCAGCAGAGCGCGCGTCGGGTGTGCAGCAGCGTCAGCGCGACCGGCGCTCCGGCCTCCGCACGCTCCACGGGCCCGGGGGCCGACAGTCCGTGCGCCCGCAGCGCCTCGCGCCCGGCCTCGGAGATCCATTCGCTGGACCACGCGGGGCTCAGGCTCACCCGGACGTGGACCTCGGCGTACCCGGCGCGCAGCAGGGCCCGCTCGAGGTCGTCGCGCATGGTGGCCATCGCCGGGCAGCCGGAGTACGTCGGGGTGATCGTCACCGTGACCCGGTCGCCGTCCCGGTCGACCTCGCGCAGGACGCCGAGGTCGGCGAGGGTGAGCATCGGCATCTCGGGGTCGGTGACCTGCGCCGCGACCTCGCGCGCGTCGAGCAGCGCCACGGCGCTCACCACAGCCCCAGGGGGTGTGCTCGGGCGACCACCTGCATCTCGGCGAGCATCCGCGACAGGGCCTCGGTGTGCCGACCCTCGCGGCCGGCGCAGCCTGCCGCGCGACCGACCTGCGTGACGACCGGCCGCTCGACCTCCGCCACGGCCAGCACCTGGTCGACGACGGCACCGACCTCCCCCGCGAGCGACTGCGGGTCGGGGCCGAGGCCCTGGCGCTCGGCAGCCAGCTCCTCGGCACTCCCCTCGAAGAGCTCGTCGTGGAAGGCCATCACGGCCTCCAGCCCGGCGACCACCCGGCGACGGGACTCCTCGGTGCCCTGCGCGAGGGTCACGAACCAGCGGGCGGCGTAGTCGCGGTGGTAGGTCACCTCCTTGACGCCCTTGGCGGCGATCGCGGCGAGCACCTGGTCGCGGCTGGCGGTGAGTCGCTGCAGCAGCGCGAGTCGGTGGCAGGAGAAGACCAGCAGCCGCGCGATGGTCTCGCCGAAGTCGCCGGGTGGCACCTCGACCATCCGCACGTTGCGGAAGTCGCGGTCGTCTCGGAAGAACGCGAGCGCGTCCTCCGGCGGCACCGGCGACCCTGCGGGCAGCACCGGCACCAGGCCGGGGTCGGCGGCCGCGGCGCGGGCCAGCAGCAGCCGGGCCTGACCGAGGAGGTCGAGGGCGATGTTGGCCAGCGCGATGTCGTCCTCGAGGTCGGGCGCGTTGCTGCACCACTCGATCAGCCGCTGGCTCAGCACCAGGGCGTCGTCGCCGAGCAGCAGCGCGTAGGCACCGAGCTCGCGGGGGTCGACACCGTCGGGGACGGTGAGGTCGACCCCGGCCAGGGGGTCCTCGAAGGAGGTCCCGAAGGCCCAGCCCTCGCTCTCTGTCAGCAGTCCGTCGTAGACGGAGTCGTCGTGGCTCATCGTCGGTCTCACATGTGGGGGACGTCGTCGGGCAGGGAGTAGAACGTGGGGTGCCGGTAGACCTTGTCGCCGGCCGGCGCGAAGAGCGGGTCCTTCTCGTCCGGGCTCGAGGCGGTGATCGCGTCCGCGCGCACGACCCAGATGCTCACGCCCTCGTTGCGGCGGGTGTAGACGTCGCGGGCGTTGCGCACGGCCGAGGCGTCGTCGGCCGCGTGCAACGAGCCGACGTGGACGTGGTTGAGCCCGCGCTTGCCGCGCACGAACACCTCGTACAGCGGCCACTCGCCCTGCGGTGCGGTCATGCCGTCGCCTCCTGCTCGTGCCGCTCCTGCTGCTCGTGCCGCTGCTTGGCGGCGTACGCCGTCGCGGCCTCCCTGACCCAGGCTCCCTCGTCGTTGGCGCGCTGCCGGTGCGTCAGCCGCTGGGCGTTGCACGGACCCTCGCCGCCGATGACGGCGCGGAGCTCCTCCCAGTCGGGCTGGGTGAAGTCGTGGTGTCCGCGCTCCTCGTTCCAGACGAGCCCCGGGTCGGGCAGCGTCACGCCGAGCACCTCGGCCTGGGGCACGGTCATGTCGACGAACTTCTGCCGCAGCTCGTCGTTGGTGTCGCGCTTGATGCCCCACGCCATCGACTGGGCGGTGTTGGGCGAGTCGTCGTCGGGCGGGCCGAACATCATCAGCGCCGGCCACCAGAAGCGGTCGACCGACTCCTGCACCATCGCGCGCTGCTCGTCGGTGCCGCGCATCATCGTCATCAGAAGCTCGAAGCCCTGCCGCTGGTGGAAGGACTCCTCCTTGCAGACGCGGATCATCGCCCGCCCGTAGGGACCGTAGGAGGTGCGGCACAGCGGCACCTGGTTGCAGATCGCCGCCCCGTCGACCAGCCAGCCGATCGTGCCGACGTCGGCGTACGAGAGCGTCGGGTAGTTGAAGATCGAGGAGTACTTCTGCTGGCCGGTGAGCAGCTTCTCGACCAGCTCGGCCCGGGAGACCCCGAGCGTCTCGGCGGCGGAGTAGAGGTAGAGCCCGTGCCCGGCCTCGTCCTGCACCTTGGCCAGCAGCACCGCCTTGCGGCGCAGCGAGGGCGCCCGGGTCAGCCAGTTGCCCTCCGGCTGCATGCCGATGATCTCCGAGTGCGCGTGCTGGGCGATCTGGCGCACCAGCGTCCTCCGGTAGCCCTCGGGCATCCAGTCGCGCGGCTCGATCCGGTCGTGCCGCGCGATCACCGCCTCGAAGTGCCGCTCCAGCTCCTCGTCCGTCGCCGTGCCCGCCATGCGCTCCTCCAGGGAAGGGGGACCGCGACGACAATTACTGACCGCACGGTCTGGAATGCATGTTGACATGTCCCTTCGCCCGACGCAACGGGGACGGTCCGGCGATCGCCCCAGCCGATGTCGGCGCGTATCAGCGCGGTGTTCGCTGCCGCCGCGTCCTTCCGCCGCCGCAAGGCGGACCCCCATCCGTCGGCACTGCCACGGCTTCGCACGACGCATTCGCGGTCGGGGCAAGGCTGCCGAACAGGGTGTGACACCACGGCTAGGTGTTACACTTTGAGCATGCCGACTACGAAGCGCCGGTACCCCGTCACCGAAACACCTGAGGTTTCCGAGGCGCTGCACGCTGCCGCTCGCAGGTGGCCCGCTGACCGCAACAAACCCGCACGCCTCCTTCGCCGCCTCATCGCAGAAGGCCACAAGAGCATCGACCCCGAGATCGCCGAACGCCGTAGCGACCGTCTCACCGCCATGCAGCGGATCAGCGGCTCCTACACCGGCCTCTACGAGCCCGGCTATCTCGACGACCTGCGGGCTGAGTGGCCCGAATGATCGCTCTCGACGCCGCAGTGCTGATCGCCCTGTTCGATGCGAACGACGCCCACCACGCGGCGGCAGAGGACCTATTCGCCACTCACCCGACTGAGCCCATGACCATCGGTCCGATCAACGCCGCCGAAGTACTCGTCCGGGCGGCTCGGGAGAACCGTGACCAGGAGATGTCGGCCGACCTCCGTGCGCTCGGCATTGAGACCACACCTCTACCCGACGATGCCGCTACCCGGCTGGCCCGACTTCGTGCACACACGCGGGCGAAGATGCCCGACTGTTGTGTGTTGCTGACCGCCGAGCAGACCTCGGCTCGCATTGCCACTTTCGACGAGGGATTGAAGATGGCGGCTCGTTCCCTTGGGCTAGGAGTCGTCTGAGGTCGTTACGTCCGGCTTGCTGGAAAGATCAGCGAACCACCTGAGGGAATCTCCTGTCAGCCAAGTCGACCTGGGCCGGCGCGGAAGAGAGGCGCGCGATTGGCGTCTGCAGGTGTGGAACTTCTCTACGACCTCGGCCCGGCGGGTAGGAGCGCTGGAGTCGATGACGTGCTCGATGCGGCTGTTGCGTGCTGGAGCGCCAGCCGGTACGCGGCGGGGGTCGCGCTCGCCTACCCGGATCCTCCGGAGGACCTGGGTGACGGGTGGCCGGCCGCGATTTGGACCTAGTTCCACGGCGCCTCCCTCCGCCGGCGCTCAGCGGGGCAGTTGGTTCAGACAGCCCTCCTGGTTCGACCCTGAATTGCCGCGTGCTCGGCCAGGCGAGCAGCGCACCTCATGGCACTGATGTCATGGGGCACTCGGCCCCGAGCTCGAACAGCAACGCTCTGCCAGCCTCCAATGCCGCCGAGTAGTAGGCCCTGGTGGGGCTGATGCTGTTGATCCGGTTCTGTAGGCCCCCACCCAGGGAGGCGAGCCCTCCTTCGACGATGCACGCCTGCTCGATCGCTCGAGCCTCACCTCGAGACAGACCACTGGCTCCCGGCAACTGCTCCGGGATGAACGTGCGGCCAGCTCGCGCGTGCTGCGCTTGGCGACGCACGAAGTCGCTGGTGATACCGATGTGGTCGTCCCCCCGGTACACCACGTACGTCGCTGGCCCGCCGACCAGCCCCATGGGCAGCCTGCCCACACGGGTGGGGAGCGCGGCCAACACCTTCTTCTTCACCGAGTCGGGCAGAGGGAGCCGCTCGGCGACCAGACGAACAGCCTCTGCAGCTCGATCACTTCGCTGAGCGAACTTGGTGAGCAGCGACGCCGCCTTGGTCCCATCCCCCACCGCCGGCAGCAGGCCCAACGAGGCGATGCCAGCCGAGACGAACTCCCGCTTCCACAAGTTGAGAGCGACGTCCCTCACGTCCCCGAACACTGCGACGCCGCTAGCAAGGTGTCCCGCTAGATACTCGGGTGACTCGATCTGTTCCAGCCGCAGGCCGGTGTCCAGGGCACACTCGACGCAATCGCCATACCTGAACCCCGCCTCGCCCGCCGCCAGCTGTTCGTTCGCATCTAGGTCATACGACAGCGGATTGGAACCCCGGTCGCGCTCAACCGCGTCCTCAAGGCCGTCCTCGTCCGCGTCTGACAACGTCGGATCCGAGCCGAATTCGAGCTCCTCGACGTCAGTCAAGCCGTCCGCATCTGTATCGACAGCCTACGGATCCATGTCCAGGAAGAGCTCGTCGCCGTCCCAGATCCCGTCACCGTCGGAGTCTTCTACCTGAGGGTTCGAGACCTCGAATGCGACTAGTCGCATCGTCCCTGCAGCGGGCGGCCATCCGGTCTCGACAGCGTCGTTCAGCCCATCGCCGTCGGTGTCGGCAGCTTGGGGGTCCGACAGGCCCACATGAACGGGGAGCCCGTTCCGGTCCTCGACCCAAAGACCGGCCTCATCCCCGTCGCTCAGCCTGTCACCGTCGGTATCGCCAAGCGTCGGATCCGTCCGATGAATCCTTCCGGCCGACGTGGTCCAGCCAGCTTCCTCAACAGCGTCCGAAAGGCCGTCACCGTCCGTGTCGATGCTTGTCGAGTCGGGTAAACCGTCGACCGTTGAATCGGAGTCTGGCCTGATCCACCCCGGTACTCCCAGGAGACCGACAGGCGCCACCACTGCCAAGAGGAGCGCGCCTCCGACCAACAAGCTCATCCACGCAAGAAGCCGGAATCTCCAACTGGCGACGCGCCTTGTTGGGGCTGGAGCAGGTTCTCGCTCACGCCCCGTCATGATGGCGGGCCGGCTTCCTGACGGACGCTGACGCAGCCGCGCTGAAAAGCGGAGAGGATCCGCTGATGCGTCTGCCGCGGAAGCGCCCTCGTGCCCGGCTCCCCGACGGGCGTACCTGGGCGAGCCGCCGCGCCGTCGAGTAGCTCGTCGAGACCAGCCCTGGCGAGCACGAGCAGGCCGTGGGTGGCACGGGTGCAGGTGACGGCCAGCCGCCCGAACGCGGAGTTGAAGTCGTCGAGCTTGTCGGCGCCAGAGAGCGGATGCAGGGCGATGGTGATGCGGTTGGTCTGCCCCTGCCAGGAGTCGACGGTCGAGGCGACGAGCACGCCCTCGGGAAGGCCGAGCTTGTCGGTGAGACGCTCCACGAGGTCGGTGGCGTCGTCGACGGCCTGGTTTCGCGTGGCCAGGATGACGATGAGGGGGTCGCCGGTCGGGGCGTCGGACGGCATGCGGCGCTCCCCCTCCGGCTCGCCGTCGTTGTCGTAGGTCTGCTCGACGACGGTGAAGCCCTCCTCCAGCAGCGGGAGGAGCAGTGTCTCGAGGTGGTCCAGCAACGGCTGGTCGATGTCCGGGGCCTCGGCTTCGGCCAACCCCTCGACCTCCAGCAGCGTGGCATGACCACCGGCGACGGCGCTCCAGACAGAGCGTGCCGGTTCGCGGAGGTCGGGCAGCTCGATCGTCCGGTCGCCGGGGCCCGCCACACGGCGGGCAGGTCGCGGGCGCAGGTGGTCGGAAGTCCCTCGTACGCCGTCGGCCAGGCTCGGTACGGGTTGTACCCGGGGTCGCCGCGCCACGGGTTCTCCGAGGGGTCGATCGGCGGCAGCTGCCCGACGTCGCCGACACCGACCGCGACCGGCGCATATCCCTCGACCCCGCTGAAGAGGTGGAGCGGCAGCTGCCACGCCTCGTCGACGAAGAGCACGTCGAAGATCCGCTCCCCGTTGGCGCCCACCCCCAGTCGCTCGAGCATCCGGTTCATCTCGTTGAAGACCTTGAACTTGTGCGAGACGCCGAGCACGACACGCGCGCTCTCGGGGATGTTCTTGGACTTGGTGACGACGGTGCAATCGTCGTCGATGCCGTCGGGCAGCTTCGGCAACCACTTCTCGGAGACGAAGAGGCACACCTTCTCCTCGCCGTACGTCGCCCCGAGCCGTCGCGCGAGCGGGATGACCTGCTTGTTGGCGAAGGCGGTGACGGCCACCCGCAGACAGTTGGGGTTGGCCAACGCCTCGCCCACCATCTGCACCAGGGCCACCGACTTCCCCGCGCCGGCGGCCGCTCGCAGCAGGATCTTGTCGTAGGACTCGACCCCGTTGAGCACGCCCATGAGCGCGGCGGTCGCCTCGGCCGAGGCGATGACGTTAGCGGCGACGGCCTGGCCGTGGTGGCGGGCGTCGTCAGGTACCGGCGCTCCGGGCCGGAACACGACGGGGGCGCTCACTCGAGGTCGTCCATCGTCAGTCCGTCCGGGACCGCGGGCGGGTCGAGGTCCGCCGTGCCGTCGTTCCCGGACGCAGGGTCGAAGCGCTCCTCGTCGACGACCGGCGGCCACACCTGAGGGTTCAGCTCGCCCTTCGCCCGCCGTTCGGCGATGGAGTCGGACCACTCGGCCTCGGCTGCCTCGTGCGGTCGGCAGCACCACGCGTGACCCGCCGGGTCGGCGGCGTAGGAGGTCGCGTCGCAGTCCTTCTTGGGTGCAGCGAGCGCGTCCCGGCCGGGCCGCTTGACCGCGATCTCATGACCGGACCGGTAGGTCCCGCCGAGCCACTCCGCCTCGGCCACCACGATCGTGTCCCCGACCGACAGAGTCGGTTCGACGGTGCACGACCACACCAGCCCCGGCTGTCCGTCCTCGGAGTCGGACAGCACGCCCAGGGACATGCCGCTCAGCTTGAAGCTGCCCGCCTGGACGGTGAGCGAGACACCGGGCTGCTCGACCGCGGCACCGGCCGGACCATGCAGCAGCACGACCTTCGAACCGTGGACCAGTCGGCGCGACGCGACCTCGAGCCGCAGGGGTCCGGTGGCCACGACGCGCGCGACGGCGAGCTCCTTGACCCCCGCGTCGACCGCACGGTCCATCGCCACCTGCCGGTCCAGCAGCGCGCCCAGCTGGTCCCGGCACCTGCGGTCAGCCTCGAGCATCTCCACCTGCGCGTTGCGCCAGTAGCGGTAGGTCCGCGAGAAGCGGACCAGGTCCGAAGCCTGCAGAGCCAGCCGTCGCCCCCAGACCTCCTGGGCGTCGGACTCCAGCGAGCGGTAGGCGTCGCGCAGCCGCGAGACCGGCAGCCGTTCGAGCACGGCGGCGGCGCGCAGCAGCACATCGACGCGGTACTCGAGGGCGTCCAACACCCGCTTCTCGTACGTCGCGGGGTCACCCTTCTCCCCCGGGCGACCGGCCGCGTGCACCTCGTCGGAGACGGCGTTCGACAGCCGCGCCCCAGGCGTGTGCTCGCCGTCGGCGATCGCGTCCGAGACCGCCCGGTGGTCCAACGGCGAGTCCGCTTCGGCCCAGGCGACAAGGTAGTCCAGACGCCCCGCGTCGTACGCCGGCCCACCCGGCACCACGTGGCAGGCCAGCACCGCGCGCAGGTCGACGGTGACCTGGCGCAGCCCGAAGGCCCGGGCCCGGTCATCCTCGAGCAGGAGGCTCACCGCGGTCCTCGCGTCCTCGTCCAGCGGGGCCGGGATGGTCGCCGGCTCACCGTCGAAGGTCAGCACCTCGCGACCCTCGGCCAGGTCCCGCTCCCACCCCAGCCGGCTGAGCTCGACGCCCGCCAGGGAGTCGGCCATTGAGACCAGCACGTCGGCGGTCGCGGCGTCGGGGACGACCAGGTGCACCGGCCCGTGGCCGGCGGCGTGGACGGCCCGCACCTGCGCTCCGAGCAGGCGCATGACCTCGTGCCTGGTCTCGGTGGCGTTGGTCCGGGCGAAGACGCGGTGCTCCCACGGCTCGGTCCCGCTGCCGTCGAGCCGCTGGACCGCGATCCCGTGCACACCCAGGGCCGCGGCGTCGGACTTGACCACGACGACATGGACGCACCCCGGCAGCCCGACGGGGTCGACCCGGGCGCGACCGGTGTCCTGCGGCAGCCCCGTGATGGTCGCCTCGACCCGGGCGACGAGACTGGCCGGAGTCGAGGCCGGCGGGGCCACACCCGTCCCGTCGACGAGGCCGGCCACGGCTGCGCGCTGGGCGGGCGGCACCCCGATCTCGACCAGCACGGCGGTCGGGTCGCTGGACCCGCGCAGCTCGGCGCGGCAGTAGCGGAAGAGCGAGCACGTCGAGCAGGTCCCCGGGTCGTACGCCGCCTCGAGGTGTGCCACGTGGGCGGCGAGCTCCGCATCCGTCAACGCCTGCTCCCCGGCGGCGCGGTAGGCCGTCACGCGCTCGTGGACGCGCGCCCGCACCTCCCGGCGGTGGTCGGCCAGGTCCTCCACGACCGCTTCGGGTCGCAGGTAGGCGTTGCGGGGCACGGCGAGCGCCCCGTACCGGTGGACCTGCATGCCGGCCGGCAGCCGGCTCCACTCCGCGGCCGACTCCGCCCCGAGTGCGACCTGGAGGAAGCCCTTGAGCATCCGTCCGTCGTCGATGCGCGAGCGGACCCGCTCGTAGTCCTTAGCGTCGCCCATCACCAGCCACGACCCGACCCGGTTACCGGCGGCGTCGGTGCGCGAGGCGACGATCGCGAAGTCGGGGCGCACGTCGGTGGCGCGCTGGTCGGCGAGCTCGACGAAGGGCACCCGCAGGCCGAAGAGCATGGTCGCCTCGCCCGCGTGCTTCGCCGCTAAGTGTGCGGAGGCGAGCTCCGTCGCCGTCGTGTCGACGGAGTCGCCGCCCGAGCGGATCCGCACGGCTGCGGGGCGTTCCAGCTCTAGCAGGCCGACGGCTCGGGTCAGGAGCTCGGAGACGAATGCCTGGTCGTGGACCATCCGCTCGAAGGCCAGCGCCCGCACCCAGCGCGCGTCGGGGATCTTCCCGCCGACGTCGGGGTGGCCCAGCGCCGACGCGAGGGTACGCCGGCTCCGACCCGTCAGCAGCGGGTCGGTCATCCGGAAGCGGGTGCAGCCGGCGTGCGCCGAGGAGGCCACGGCACCGCTGCCGCCACCCGCGATCAGGGCACCCATGGCCGCACCTCCGTGACTCCTGGGCGGCAGCCTAGGTCGCGCCACGCCCAGGCGCCCCGCCTTCGGCCGAATGTCTTTACCGAACGCTGGCCACTGGTAGAAACAGACCGGTGACGACGTCGATCTACCAGGTGCTCGACCATTTGAGGGCGTCGGCGCTCTCGGAGGCTGACAAGGGCGCGAAGTTCGAGCGGTTGGTGCAGTCCTACCTGCGCACGGACCCGTTGTGGGCCGACCAGTTCTCCCACGTGTGGTTGTGGGGTGAGTGGCCGGGCAACCAGGGCAAGCACGACACCGGCATCGACCTGGTGGCGGAGAACCGGACGACCGGTGACTTGGTGGCGATCCAGTGCAAGTTCTTCGCGCCGACGACGTCGGTCTCCAAGCCGATGATCGACAGCTTCCTGGCCGCGTCGGGCACGACCGCGTTCGCGGAGCGGATCATCGTGTCGACCACGGAGAAGTGGAACGCCAACGCCGAGCAGGCGTTGAAGGACCAGGCCAAACCCGTACGTCGTCTGGGGCTCTCGGAGCTGGAGCACTCCCGGGTCGACTGGCACTTCCTCGACCCCACCCAGCCCACCATCGAGCTGGAGCTGCGAGAGAAGAACCCGCTGCGCCCCCACCAGGTGACGGCGATCGAGAAGGTCGTGGCCGGCTTCGGCGCGCACGAGCGCGGCCGGCTGATCATGGCGTGCGGCACCGGCAAGACCTTCACCTCCCTGCGCCTGGCGGAGCAGAACGTCGGCGCGGGTGGGGCGGTGCTGTTCCTGGTCCCCTCGATCTCGCTGCTGTCGCAGACGGTGCGGGAGTGGGTGGCCCAGGCCGAGGTTCCGATCCGGCCGCTGGCGGTGTGCTCGGATGCGAAGTCGACTAGGAGGTCGAGCAACGACGAGGACATCGCGACCGTCGACCTGGCGCGGCCCGCGACCACCGACGTCGCCACCATCCGCGAGCGTCTCGATGCGGCTCGGGCTGAGACGACCGCGATGACGGTGGTGTTCTCGACGTACCAGTCCATCGAGGTCGTCGCGAAGGCGATGCAGGGCCGGGACCCGTTCGACCTGATCGTGTGCGACGAGGCGCACCGCACCACCGGCGTCACGCTGGCGGGTGCGGATGAGTCGGCGTTCGTGAAGGTCCACGACAACGCGTTCCTCCCGGCCGCGCGGCGGCTTTACATGACCGCGACTCCGCGGATCTACACCGACGCGTCTCGCACCAAGGCCGGCGAGCTCAACGCGGTCGTGGCCTCGATGGATGACGAGGAGGTCTACGGCCCCGAGCTGCACCGCCTCGGGTTCGGCGAGGCCGTCCAGCGTGACCTGCTGACCGACTACAAGGTCCTGGTCCTGGCCGTGGACGAGGAGTCGGTGGCGCGGACGTTCCAGCAGCAGATCTCCAGCAGCGAGATCCAGCTGGACGACGCCGCCAAGCTGGTCGGTTGCTACAACGGTCTGGCCAAGGTCGGCAAGGCAGAGCACTCCTTCGCCCCTGACAGCGCCCCGATGCGGCGGGCGGTGGCGTTCGCGGGCAACATCGCCGACTCCAAGCGGGTCGAGGCGCTGTTCACAGACATCACCAGCCACTACGCCCGCAGCACCGGTTTGGAGGACGACCGCGGGAAGCTGCCGCTCTCGTGCACCGTGCAGCACGTCGACGGCACGTTCAACGCCCTCGAGCGCAACACCAAGCTCGACTGGCTGCGCGAGGAGCCTGCGGAGGGGTCGTGTCGCATCCTCACCAACGCCCGCTGCCTCTCCGAGGGCGTGGACGTGCCGTCCCTAGATGTGATGCCCAGGCACGTTGGTCGAGATCCTGCGACGACACGGTCTGATCTGTAGATGGACGAAGGCCTCCCCGGTGTGGAGTGGAGCTGTCTAGGAACCGCTTCGCCACCCAGGAGGCCTTCGTGTCCCACGCTACCCATGCCAACGCTGCCCTGACTCCACGCGCTCGACTTAGGCTCGCGCGTCTGATCGTCGACCATGGCTGGCCGCCGGCCCGCGCCGCGGAGCGTTACGACGTCTCGTGGCGCACCGCGAGGAAGTGGGCCGATCGCTACCGCGACGAAGGCCCGACCGGCATGCTCGACCGATCCTCCGCGCCGCACCGCCAGCCAAACCGGACGCCGGCGCCGGTGGTGCGCAAGATCGTGCATCTGCGCTGGAAGCAGCGACTCGGCCCGGTCGAGATCGCCGACCGGCTCGGCATGCCGTCCTCGACCGTCCATGCGGTTTTGGTCCGCTGCCGGATCAACCGGCTCTCTCACATCGACCGAGCCACCGGCGAGCCGATCCGTCGCTACGAGCACGAGAAGCCCGGCGATCTGATCCACGTCGATGTGAAGAAGCTCGGCAAGGTCCCCGACGGCGGCGGCTGGCGCTACGTCGGCCGCCAGCAAGGCGAGAAGAACCGGTCCGCGACAGCGGCGAGGACCAACGGTCCACGCAACAAACACGGCAACCCGCAGATCGGAACCTGCTTCCTCCACACCGTGATTGACGATCACTCGCGCGTCGCCTACGTCGAGGCCCATGAGGACGAGACCAAGGAGACCGCGACCGAGGTCCTCAGGAACGCGGTGGCCTGGTTCGCCGAGCGCGGCGTCACCGTCAAACGGGTGCTGAGCGACAACGGCAGCTGCTACAAGTCCCACCTCTGGCGCGAGACCTGCATCGATCTGGGCATCACGCCGAAGAAGACTCGCCCCTACCGTCCACAGACCAACGGCAAGATCGAGCGATTCCACCGCACCCTGGCCGAGGGCTGGGCGTTCAAGAAGTTCTACAACTCCGAGTCAGCCCGCCTTGCTGCTCTGCCAGCATGGGTCCACGAGTACAACCACCACCGGCCCCACTCAGCAATCGGGAAGGCCGCACCCATCACCAGGTTGGACAACCTGGCTGGGCATCACACCTAGACGCGGTGCTGTTCCTGTCCCCCCGCAAGTCGATGGTCGACATCGTCCAGTCCGTCGGCCGCGTCATGCGCAAGGCCCCGGGCAAGCAGTTCGGCTACATCATCCTGCCCGTCGGCGTCCCTGCCGGGATGACGCCCGAGCAGGCCCTGGCCGACAACAAGCGGTACGCCGCGGTGTGGGAGGTCCTCCAGGCGCTGCGGGCCCACGACGACCGGTTCGACGCGATGGTCAACCGGATCGAGCTGACCTCCAAGCGCGACGACAAGATCAACGTCATCGGCGTGACCGCCGGTGGCGACGACGACGGCACCGAGCAGCTCGAGATCCCGCTGGCCTTCCGCGACCTCGACGCCCTGCGCGACGCGATGTACGCCAAGATCGTCGCCAAGGTCGGGTCCCGGAAGTACTGGAACGAGTGGGCCAAGTCGGTCGCCGACATCGCCACCCGCCAGACCACCCGCATCCACGCCCTCCTCGACGACCCGGGCACCGGGGTGCGCGAGGAGTTCGACCGGTTCCTCGCCGGCCTGCGCGGCAACCTCAACGACGGCATCACCGAGTCCGACGCCATCGACATGCTCGCCCAGCACCTCATCACCCGACCCGTGTTCGACGCCCTCTTCGCCGGGTCGCAGTTCCTCGAGCACAACCCCGTCGCCCAGGCGATGGAGGCGATGCTGGCCGCCCTGGACGCCCACAACGTCGATGACGAGAACCGCACCCTGGAGAAGTTCTACGACTCCGTCCGCATGCGCGTGGAGGGCATCGATTCGGCCGAGGGTCGGCAGAAGATCATCCTCGAGCTCTACGACACCTTCTTCTCCACCGCGTTCAAGAAGACCGTCGACAAGCTCGGCATCGTCTACACGCCCGTCGAGATCGTCGACTTCATCCTCCGCTCCGCCGACGCGGTGCTGCGCGAAGAGTTCGGACAGGGACTGACCGACGAGGGCGTCCACATCCTCGACCCGTTCACCGGCACCGGCACCTTCATGGTCCGGCTCCTTCAGCTCGGACTGATCGAGCCGCACGACCTTGCACGCAAGTACGCCGAGGAGCTGCACGCCAACGAGATCCTGTTGTTGGCCTACTACATCGCCGCGGTCAACATCGAGACCACCTACTACGACGTGATGACCTCCGTCGCCGCACCGGGCGGCGGCAAGCGCGCCGCCCAACCCGGTCACGAGTACGTCGAGTTCCCCGGCCTCGTCCTCACCGACACCTTCCAGTCCTGGGAGGACGACGACACCCCCGACCTGGATGTCTTCCCCGAGAACAACGAGCGGCTGGAGAAGCTGAAGAAGCTCCCCATCACCGTCATCGTCGGCAATCCGCCTTACTCCTCGGGCCAGGACTCGGCCAACGACGACAACGCCAACGAGAAGTACCCCGGCCTCGATGCCGAGATCCGACGCACCTACGCCGACCGGTCGAGTGCGACGAACAAGAACTCGCTCTACGACTCCTATATCCGGGCCATCAAGTGGGCCACCCTGCGCATCCAGGACCGCGGTGTCATCGCCTACGTCACCAACGGCGGCTGGCTGGACTCCAACACCGCCGACGGCATGCGCAAGACGCTCGCCGAGGAGTTCTCCTCCATCCACGTCCTGAACCTGCGCGGCAACCAGCGCACCGCCGGCGAGCAGTCACGCAAGGAGGGCGGCAAGGTCTTCGGCGGAGGCAGCCGAGCCACCGTCGCCGTCACCGTCCTCGTCCGCAGCCCCGCCAAGACCGGCCCCGCCACCATCCACTACACCGACATCGGCGACTACCTCACCGCAGAGGACAAGCTCGCCAAGACCGCGGCAGCCGCCGACGTGCACGGCCTGGGCGCGAGTGTCGCGATCGCGCCGAACGAGCACGGCGACTGGTTGAGTCAGCGGCGCGACGACTTCGACTCGTTCATTCCCGTCGCGGACAAGACCTCCAGCGCCACGATCTTCCGAGTCAACAGCCGAGGCGTTGCGACCGGTAGGGACTCCTGGATTTACGCGGCCTCAGAGGCGACGCTCCGGCAACGCATCGAGTCAATGTTGATTTTCTTTAACGCTGAAGCTGAGCGCCTTCGGACTGGCGGCGAGCCGAATCTCGACCCCCAACGCTTCAATTGGAATCGAGCAGACCTTTCGAATGTGCGGACTGGCCGAACCTACGCGCTCGACGCGAGCGCTTACCGGGCTCTTCGTACCTGCGGTGGGGGCAGTGAGCGACGTGGCATGACGCGGTGGGGGTGAATGGGGTCGAGGCCCTCCAGGATCGGGAGCGACCAAGCTGC
>LUMU01000069.1_pt1 | contig 54903 bp, 52 predicted proteins | sample 729751 | NCBI WGS metagenome assembly LUMU01 (sample SAMN03860300, study PRJNA289734) | marine metagenome | biome: seawater column; feature: ocean; material: water; isolation source: Red Sea water column Station 192 - depth 100m | place: Saudi Arabia: Red Sea | collected 2011-10-15 | depth 100 m
GGGCCGACCGCGGAGGTGGTCGAGCCGGCCGAGGAGCGCCCCGCGCCGAGCCGCGGCGAGCAGACCGAGCTGGGGGTGCGGGCCTTCGGACGCGAGGTCGACACCGCCTGGCGTCGTACCTCCTACTCGGGGCTGGTCCGCGTGGAGGAGCAGGCGCCCTCGGTCGGCAGCGAGCCGGCGGTGACGGTGCTGACCGACGAGCCCGACGAGTCCCTGCCCGACCTGCCCGGCATGCCTGCCCCCGCTGCTGAGCCGGACGCCGAGCCCCGTGACTCCTCCCTCAGCCAGGCGAGGACCCCGGTGCGCGAGCTGGATTTCGAGCTGCCCATGGCCGGTGGCGACCACGCCGCCGGCGACCGGCCCGGGCACCTCGTCGGCGACGTGGCCGACCTGCTGCGCACGCACCTGCCCGAGGGCGACCCGCTGCTGCCGTACGCCGACCGGCTGGCCCGGCCGCCGCTGGCCGACCAGCCGCTGACGGGCTATCTCGGCGGCTCGGTCGACGCGGTGCTCCGCGTGGGCTCGGGTGCCGACCAGCGCTTCCTGGTCGTCGACTACAAGACCAACCTGCTGGGCGAGCCCGGCCGCCCGCCCACGGCCGCCGACTACGCCCCGGACCGGCTGGCCGAGGCGATGCTGCACAGCCACTACCCGCTCCAGGCGCTGCTCTACAGCGTCGTCGCGCACCGCTACCTGCGCTGGCGGCTGCCCGGCTACGAGCCGGAGACCCACCTCGGCGGCGTGCTCTACCTCTACCTGCGAGGCATGTGCGGGCCGGAGACCCCGACCACCGACGGTGTCCCGGCCGGTGTCTTCTCCTGGCGCCCGCCGGCGGCGCTGGTGACCGCGCTGTCGGACCTGCTCGACGCGCCTGCCCCCGACCCCGCCCCCACCGCCGGGGAGGCCCGATGATCGAGCGCTTCGAGCCCACCGACGCCCACGACCGACGGCTGGTGCCGGGCCTGGACGGCCTGCTGGGCGCCTTCAACGCCGCGGGCGTGCTGGCGGCGGCCGACGTGCACACCGCGCTGCGCCTCGGCGAGCTCGTCGGCGAGGACGACGAGCGGCTCCGGCTCGGGGTCGCGCTGGCCGTCGACCGCTACTGGCGCGAGGAGGGGCAGGTTCGCGACGACCTCGTGCGCCGGGCCGAGGCGACGCCGCCCGTGGTCGACGACGCCCTGCTCGAGGCCCACGCCGACCGGCTGTTCCCCGACGAGGGGTCGGCCGACCAGCGGGCCGTGGCGCTGGCCGCGGCGCGGCAGTGGACGACCGTGCTGACCGGCGGCCCGGGCACCGGCAAGACGACGACGGTGGCCGGACTGCTCGCGGTGCTGGCCGCCGAGGCGGCCGGTGGCCCGGACCCCCGCGAGCTGCGGATCGCGCTCACGGCACCGACCGGCAAGGCCGCGGCGCGGCTGCTGGAGTCGGTGCGCGAGGCGCAGGAGCGGCCGGGTGCGGGGTTCGACGCCGACGACCGGCGACGGCTCGAGGGCCTGACGGCCACCACCATGCACCGGCTGCTGGGCTGGCGTCCGGACTCCACCACCCGCTTCCGTCACCACCGCGGCAACACGCTCCCGCACGACGTGATCGTGGTCGACGAGACGTCGATGGTCTCGCTGACGATGATGGCCCGGCTGCTGGCGGCGGTGCGCTCCGATGCCCGCCTGGTGCTGGTCGGCGATCCGGACCAGCTGGCCTCGGTCGAGGCCGGTGCGGTGCTGGCCGACCTGGTCGGCGGGCTCGCGTCCCGGGCGCCCACGGCCGTCACGGGCCTCACCACGACGCGGCGCTACGGCGCGGAGATCGGGGCACTCGCCCAGGCGCTGCGCGACGGGGACGCCGACCAGGTGTTGCGCCTGCTCGACGCGGGCCACGCGCCGGGTGCGGGCGAGACCGGCGTACGCCGCCTCGACCCCGACGACCCGTCCGCCGTCGCGGCCCTGCGGACCCGGCTGCTCGACCAGGCCCGGTCCCTGCACGCGCTGGCCGAGGCCGGGCGCGCGGACGAGGCGCTGGCGCTTACCGAGGAGCACCGGCTGCTGTGCGCCCACCGCGACGGCCCGCACGGCGCCCGGCACTGGAACGCCATGGTCGAGCGGCTGCTGGGGGAGGAGGTCGGGTTGTTCCTCGGCCCGCACGGCCAGGAGTGGTACCCCGGTCGCCCGGTGCTGGTGACCAGCAACGACTACGGCCTCGGGCTCTTCAACGGCGACACGGGGGTCACCGTCCGCGACGGCGAGCAGCTGCGCGTCGTGGTGGCCGGCGCGTCGACGTACGCCACCTCGCGGCTCTCCGACGTCGAGACCCTGCACGCGATGACCGTCCACAAGAGCCAGGGCAGCCAGGCCCGGCACGTGACCGTGCTGCTGCCGCCGGAGGACTCGCCGCTGCTGACCCGTGAGCTGCTCTACACCGCGGTGACCCGGGCGCGGGAGAGCGTGACGGTGATCGGCACGCCCGAGGCGGTGCGGGCCGCGGTGGAGCGCCGGGTCCAGCGCGCCAGCGGGCTGCGCCCGCGCCTGGCGGTCGGCGGCTGACCCGGACCCGGGACCGTGACGTGGGTGTCACACGTGGCGGTTAGGGTGCCCGGGTGCCGTTCCTGCTGCGTGTCGAGCTCCCCGACGTCCCCGGATCCCTGGGTCGCCTGGCGGGAGCCATCGGTGAGGCCGGTGGCGACATCGAGGCGATCGAGATCGTCGAGAAGCGCCACGACGGCACCGCCGTCGACGACGTGCTGCTGGAGCTGCCGCCGACCGCGATGCCCGACACGATCGTCTCGGCGTGCAACCAGCTGCCGGGCGTCCACGTGGTGTGGATCAGCCGGTACGCCGCGGGCGGCAACCTCTTCCTCGACCTCGAGGCCGTCGAGGACCTCACGGCCAACCCGACCGAGGCGCTGGACCGCCTCGTCGACCTGCTGCCGGTGACCTTCCGCGCCGACTGGGCCGCGCGGGTGCACCGCGCCCACGGCCAGCGCTACTCCACCGAGGCCGCCCCCTCGGACCTGCCGTTCGTCGAGCTGGTGCGCACCGAGCGGGTCGAGATCGAGGGCGACGACGTCAACGTCGTCGTCGCGGCACGCCTCGGCGGCAACGAGATCGTGGTCGTCGGTCGACGTGGCGGTCCGGACTTCCTGGACTCCGAGCTCGCTCGCGTCGGCCACCTCGCCGGCCTCGCCATGTCGATCCAGCGCGACTGAGCAGCCGAGCACGAGGCACGAGTGCTCGGCGTCGCGAAGGAAGGTCGAGCAAGGCGCACGTCCGAGGGACGAGGACGTGGTCGCCGGGTCGAGACCCGGTGACGTACGCGCCTACCTCAGGTCAGACCCGCTCCAAGACGAACACCGGGATCTCGCGGTCGGTGTTCGCCTGGTACTCCTCGTACGGCGCGTAGACCGCGACCGCGCGCTCCCACCACTGTGCGCGCTCCTCGCCCTCGGCGACCCGGGCGCGGTAGGTGTGCTTCTCGGCGCCGTCCTGCAGCTCGACCTCGGGGTGGGCGAGGAAGTTGTGGTACCACTCCGGGTGCTCGGGGTGCCCGCCCTTGGAGGCCACCGCGGCGTACACGCCGTCGTGCTCGACCCGCATGACCGGGTTCTTGCGCAGCGCGCCGGACTTCACGCCCACCGAGGTGATGACCACGATCGGCCACTCGGGGTGGTCGGGCAGGGTGTTGGCGCGCTGCCCGTCGGAGGCCTCGTACTCGGCCACCTGGTTGCGGACCCACTCGGAGGGGCTGGGGACGTACTCACCTGTCAGCGTCATGCCCACCACAACACCGGGTTCCCCTCGGCTCTTCCACCCCCGCTAGGTTGCCTGCCATGAGCGCGATCGACGGCGTGTCCGACATCTTCGACCCCGAGCAGTGGGACGAGGTCCCCGGCTTCGAGGGACTCACCGACCTGACCTACCACCGCGCCAAGGCGCACGGCACGGTGCGCGTCGCCTTCGACCGCCCCGACGTGCTCAACGCCTTCCGGCCGCACACCGTCGACGAGCTGCTCACCGTGATGGAGCACGCGCGCACCTCCGCCGACGTCGGCTGCGTGCTGCTCACCGGCAACGGACCGAGCGAGAAGAACGGCAAGCACTCGTTCTGCACCGGGGGCGACCAGCGCATCCGTGGCAAGGCCGGCTACCAGTACGAGACCGACGGTCACAACGACGCCGGCGCCCCGCCGAACCCGATCGACAAGGCCAAGCTCGCCCGGCTGCACATCCTCGAGGTGCAGCGGCTCATCCGCTTCATGCCCAAGGTCGTCATCTGCGTCGTCCCCGGGTGGGCCGCCGGTGGCGGGCACTCGCTGCACGTCGTCTCCGACCTGACCCTGGCCAGCCTCGAGCACGCCCGCTTCAAGCAGACCGACGCCGACGTCGGCTCCTTCGACGGCGGGTTCGGCTCGGCGTACCTCGCCCGTCAGGTCGGCCAGAAGTTCGCCCGCGAGATCTTCTTCCTCGCCCAGGAGTACTCGGCCGAGGACGGGGTCCGGATGGGCACGGTCAACAAGGCCGTGCCGCACGCCGAGCTCGAGAAGGTCGCCCTGGAGTGGGGCCGGCTGATCAACGGCAAGAGCCCCACGGCCCAGCGGATGCTGAAGTACTCCTTCAACGCCATTGACGACGGCCTGGTCGGCCAACAGCTCTTCGCCGGCGAGACCACGCGCCTGGCCTACATGACCGACGAGGCCCAGGAGGGCCGCGACCAGTTCCTCGAGAAGCGGGACCCCGACTGGAGCCCGTACCCCTGGTACTACTGATCGGGCGCGTTTGAGCAGGTCAGAGGGGATGTCGGGCTGAGACGTCCGCGTCTGGTCCGCAAAAAGTCCGCAAGAGGTTGACGAGAGCCGACGCTGACGGGCTCCAGCGGGGTAAGCGCCCCGTTGCTCGCGCGGCGAGAGCCGATGGTGTGGGAGTGGCGGCTGGGCGTTCGTGCTGCGACCATGATGAGTCCGTGACGAAGGCAACTACAACGTTGTAATTACTGCCGAGGACTTGAAACCTGTTTAGATATGGCTAAACATGTACGCCATGAGCATCTTGCTGGCACGCCGTCGACGAAGTTGCAGATCTTCGGAGTACGGCTGCCCAGCGGTGCTTGCCCAGCGCTCGAGTGGCTGACGGGCCTGAACACGAAACAGCAGGCAGGGATCGCGGCGCGCTTCCGTGTCCTCGCCGAGCAGGGATGGCTTCGGTCACCAGACGCGTTCAACAAGCTCGATGAAGCAGACCCGCGGAACGGCGTACCGCGAGTGGATGAGATCAAGCACGTCAGTCTCAACCTGAGGGTGTACGTGGTCGGCTTCTCCCCGGGTGACAAGGAACTGTTTGTCACTCACGGGACGATCAAACCGAAGAAGAATCGGGTCGCCAAGGAAGTCGCGAAGGCGCGGGCGATCTACAAGGAAGGCACTGGGGCATGACCGCCATGGGAAGTTGGTTCAAGGAGACGCCTGAGTCTCTCCGCCTGGTGGCGGAGGAGGCCGCTCTGCTTGAGGCAAGTGAACTCGTGGCGTCATGCCTCGAGGATCGACAGATCAAGAAGAGCACTCTTGCCGACCGCCTTGGTGTAAGCCGATCAGAGGTCACGCAGCGACTCAATGGCAAGCGAAACCTGACTGTGCGGACCCTCGGAGCAATGCTCCACGAACTCGGTTACCGCCTTCGGTTCGACGTGCAGGACCTTGCCCAGCATCGGCCCCAACGGCACGTGGAGGTTGTAGGTGGAACCGGCTGGATCGCGCCCGGCGCCCGTTACACCCGCACGGGTAGCACTCTGCACCTCGTACGGCACGAAGTTGCTTCATGACCTCACGCGATGAAGTCTCGGAGCTTGCGAGCGAAGTCGTTGCTCGCTTGCTTCCGGGATTGCTGGTCCGCACTCAGGAATCCCGCTTCTGGTCGACGACGCCTGATGACGAGGTGCTTCAGGGCATCGTCGTGTCCGCGGGCATTGATGTAAGTGTCGGTCGGCGATCACAGTCGGTGGACGTCAAGACGACATACAACATCGACGCGCTTCGCCGACCCGACGATGGGGCTGATTCGGCTGGAGAGACTCCTGCGGAGGGTTGGCGTAGCAGCGTTGTCCTGCATGGCCAGTGGCACCTCGAAGACCCGCAGACACTGAGCGATGACGCGGTCAGAGCCTTCGCTGTGAAGGTTGGTGTGATGACTCTGCATCCGTACGCCAGGGCTCACATCCAAACGGCCGTTGTAGCAGCGGGCTGGCCTACCTACACGCTCGACGTTCTGACACATCAAGACGATCTATTCGTCAGTGAGGACGACCCCGAGAGCGTTGATCTCAACTTGGTGACGCTGGACTGAGTGCCTGGCGCATCAGCTCTGAGGCCGCGGCCCGTGTCCGGTCCTCCGCCGTCGGCCACAGATGGCTGTAGGTGTTCAACGTGGTCGTCGCGGACGAGTGCCCCAACGCTCTTTGCACGGTGACGACATCGCAGCCGGCGGCGATCAGCCCGGAGGCGTAGAAGTGCCGCAGGTCGTGGAGCCGCACGTGCGGCAAACCGGTTGAGGTCCGGGTCGCTCGCCAGCGCCAGCGCCAGTCGATGTCGTTGTCGTACATCGGGTCGTTGTCGACGGTGAAGAGCCAGCGGTCCGGCAACTCGTCCGGCAGGAATCGATCGATGTGCACGCGCAGCATCGCGACCAGCTCGTCGGGCAGGTGCACGATGCGCTCGGAGCCGTACTTCGGCAGCCGCACCGCGAAGGTGTCGCCATCGCGCTGCAACTGACGCGACACGGTCAGCCGACGGAGCGAGAATTCGATGTCGCCGGACTGGACTCCAGCGGCCTCGCCCTTCCGCAGCCCGGCGAACGCGCAGAGTGCGACGTAGGCACGGAAGCCGTGACGCGTCGACACGCGGTTGCTGTCGGCGTGTGCGAGCAGCTGGCCGACCTGCGCCACCGTCGGGATCCGCATCGCGGCCTCGACCTTCCGCCGGCGTGGCAACGCGACGCCGGCGGTGGGGTCGGCGGCGATGACGCGATCGGACACCGCGGCACGGAAGACCGACCGCACGATCACGAACCGCGTCTTGATGGTCGTCGGCGCCCAACGACTGGAGATCCACTTCACCCACGTCTCGATGTGCGAGCGTCGGATCGCCTTCATCGGCAGATCGCCGAAGCTGACAGACCCGACCGCGAGGTCGGCGTTGGCGCGGGTTGACGGCACCCAGAGTTGGCGCGGCGCCCAGGCGTCGTAGAACTCCTGGAAGGTCACCCGACCGGCGCGCGGGTTAACGTACGTACCGGTGTGGAGCGTCGAGGTCACCTCGTCGAGCCACGCAGCGGCGTCGACCTTGCGCCTGAAGTGACGAGAGCGCTCGCGCCCGGTGTCGTCCCGATAGCGGGCGCGCCAACGGCCGTCGGGGCGCCTCGCGATGCTCCCGGCCATCGGTCACCTCCTTGCGACGATCGACTCACCTTGCGCCGCTCGGCCGCACGGTCGGCGGGCTCAGTCGTGTCTCTGTGGACGGTTGGTCTGCTCGGCCAGCCATAGGACGAGGTCGGCACGCCAGTAGCGGACGTGGCGGCCGATCTTGAAGCTCCGCGGTCCGCAGCCGAGGTGCCGCCAGTAGCGCAGCGTCCCCTCGGCGACTCGGAGGAAGCGGCAGGCCTCCTGGAGGGTGAGCATCTCGTCGCCGGGGTTCTTGATCGGGCGGCGGTTCTCGTCGGGGTTGATCGGTGATGCGGTCATGGCGTTGCTCCTCGCCGGTTGGGGCCACGGACGGTCGGTCCGTGTCGGCCAGCATGGGCGGCCAGGTATCCACGATTTCGGGATACCTGGAGGGGGATACCTGGCCGCAACCCGCGTTTCCACAGGTCAACAGGTATCCCTAAGTCGTCACGCTGGATGACTTGTGAGTCGTTGGCTCACGCCGATCAGCGTGGACTCCGGGTGTTGCCGAAATCCGGTAACAAGAAGGGGGGAACGTTGCCTTCTTGCAGGTCAGGTGCGTTCCCTAAGTTCTCCGGCCGCACGCGGGTCAGAGCCAGAGCCCGATTCCAGGCGCTCCGCCGTCGCTGGGCGCCGCGACGGGTCGAGGGGGAACGGTGCCCGCACGACGCATCGCGGCGGGTCCATACCGGTCGACAGCTTCGATCGCCTGGCGTCGGGCGTGGGCGGGTCCGAGGTCTGCATGGTCGCGGCTGAACACGTCGATCCACTGCTTGCGGGCGTCCTCGACGGACTCGGCCACGAGGTGGGCCACGTTGGTCTGCCGGCCTCTGGTCATGGCTACGTACGCCGCCGCGGCACCGGTCGTCTCGCCGATCGCGACGTGCGCATGGTCGACGGTCTCGCCCTGAGCGCCGTAGATCGTGGTGGCGTAGGCGAGCTCGACATGCTCGCGGACGTACTCCGCGGGGAGCGCCCGGTCGCGCCGCTGGCCCGGCGCGTGGACCATCAGGCTTCCGTCGTCTCGCCTCCCGACCACTGTCCAGGTCTGCCGGTTCGCCACCCCGAGTGCGGGGTCGTTCCGTCGGGTCGCGACGCGGTCACCGAGTCCGATCCGGTCGCCTCGCTGCGTCACCACGGCGCCGAGGTCGTGGCCGTGCTCGTTGCGGATGGCCGCGTTGGGGGTCGCGACCTGCTCGCGGGTGTCGGCGACGACGAGCGCAGACCCGACGCCTCGCGCATGGCCAGGCTGAGCTTCGCGTACTCGGCGTCGACGAACCGTCGCACCTGGTTCATGGTGACGACCGCGGTCGGGTGGGCCCAGGCGAGGGCGTGGTCGAGGACGCCGCCTCGTCCGACGGCGGGCAGCTGGTGGCGATCGCCCATGAACACGACGCGTGCTCCGGTCTCGTCGGCGATCGTCAGCAGCGCGAGCGCGGTGTCTTGATTGACCATGCCTGCCTCGTCGATGAGCAACAGGTCGCCACGACGCAGCCGTGCCTCCGGAGCTGGATCGCTCTCCTGTCGCGTCCAGCGGCCGTCGGCATCCCAGCGCCATCCGTGTTGGCGGATCAGCCAGGCGGCGGAGTGGCCTTCGACTCCGGTCTCGCGGGCCGCAACTTCGGCAGCTTTCAACGTCGGCGTCACGACGAGCAGCCGACGACCTCGCATCGCGAGGTGTCTGCTCACGGCTGCCAGCGTCCTGGTCTTCCCGGCACCGGCGGCGCCTTCGACAACGATCAGCGGTCCACGACCGCAGAACAGGTCGGCGACCCGACCCTGCTCGCGGGACAACTGAGACAGGGTCGAGCGATGCAGCCGTGCTGGCTCGGCCTGTTGCGAGCTACGGAGCAGCCGTTCGAGGATCTCGGTCTCGACGGCCAGCACGGCGTACGACGTCAGGGCCCGAACATGCTCCGGCACGTCGGGTCGCAGCAACAGGGGAGTGCAGCGTGCCACCGCCCGGCCGGTCAGGTCGTCTGCGAGTTCGATCCGTACGCCGGACTCAGCGATCAATCCGGTCTGCGCGACCAGCGCCTCGACCTGTCCACGGATGTCTGCCGCGTTCCATGCCGAGCGTTTCGCTCCGAGCCGCGACAGCACCAGCTCGGCAGCAGTCTCGCGATCGATCTCGCCGATTCGAGGAGAGACCAGCGGCACTGGTCCGGTCGGGTCGGCGTAGCCGAGCGATCGCAGTTCCTCGTTCCAGTGGGCGACGACCTCGGCGCCGTCCTTCGGCACCGCCTTGTCCGGGCGCGCCTCCGCCCATGCCAGCCGGTCCCAGATCTGGCGGACCCGTGGGCCGGGCTCCTCGCCCGGGTGGTCGGCCCGCCACTCGGCCTCATATCGGTCGATGTTGGCGCGGATCTGCGCCGACCGGGCGCTGAACGCTCCGACGTACGGCGCCAACTGCTGGATCTCGCCGGTCTCGGGATCCATCCCGAACCCGGCGTTGGCGAGTGCCGCGCGGAACTCCGGATCCGTGGCGACGGCGGCGTGGCCAATGCCGTTGATCGCGTCGATCATGTCCCGCACACCGACCGAGTGCAGTCCCCGCCATTCGCCCTTCGCGAAGACCCGCGCGTTGATCTGGAGGTGCAGATGCCGGTGTGGGTCGCCCGCTCGCGACGTGAAATGCCGGATCGCCGCAGCCTCGATCTGCTCCACCGGGACCTGCACCTGCCGACCGCGCGGACCGACGCGGGTCGTGGCGTGCTTAGCCAGGTAGTCGATGACCTGCTTCGTGGCGCGCTCCTGGGCGGCGTCGAGCGCCGCCTATACCTCCGGGTGGAGGGCAGCCGCGAACGACCAGGTCTTCGGCCCGTTGATCGTGACCTCGACGAACCGCAGCCCGTTCGCGTCCTTGCGCAGTCGCCCCTTCGGCTGTCCGGTCTCGACGACCATCCCGGCGACCCAGGCTTCGTAGGTCTCGCCGTCCATGCCCGGCTTCTTCTCGAGTGCGATGTCGCCAGCGGCTGTCGAGCCGGCGACGAAGCGCATCGCGATGCCGTCGCCCTCGGCGAGGTAGTAGTCGTCATAGCGGGCGCAATCCCTCTCGACGTAGTTGCGCGCGGCCTTCGGAACGCCGCGGTAGAACTTCACGCCGCCATGCATCCGGATTACCGCCTCCACGGCGTCCGTCGACAACCAACGGACCCCTAGAAATGCCGCGTGGGCCGCCCGATGTCGGACGACCCATCTACGTCCTACGTAGCACGCGTGCCGCTCGAGAAGTAGGGGTGAGAGCCACGAAGCAGAGGGCGGCTGGGACGAGATTCTGGGAGCAGATAAGAGCCAGTGGTGTTCAACGAGTGAGGGACTGAGGACGGGTAAGCGGCAGGACCCGAGGAAGGCCCAGAGGGCAGGTATAGCGCATGTCGTCCACAGCTTTCCTCGCCTTAGCTCGCGGGCCACGCTGGCGCCGCCTCACCCTCGTCGGATGACGCCCGACCTCGACCGTCTTCTCGCACTCGGCGAAGCCGGTCCTGTCTCGCCGCGCTCGCAGACGCAGTTGACGACGATGTCGCGGCAAGTCACTTCGAGCGCCTGCTGACAGCCCTCGATGTACTCCAGCCTGATGGCCCAGCCTCGTGGCCCATCGACGGGAAGCCTACGGTGTTACTCGCTCGGCTGGCCCAGGCCGCGGACCGACTAGTGGAGCTCGGCGCTGACCCCGCGCCTCTCGACCTGATCGTCAGTGTCGCCCACATGCCGCTCAGGCCGATCTGACCCATTCATCGGACGTCCACGGCAAGATTGCCGAGTGGAGACTTGGCGGCGGCCGAGGATCGGGCTGGCACGCAGCTGACGCTGTTAGAAGATTGGGAAGATTGGACACGTGAAGCTCAACCTGAAGGCCGTCGAGGAGCGGGTGAAGCCCCTCGCGGGCCGTGACTCCTACGATCGCGAGTTCATCTTCGAGCTGTTGCTGGCCTACGGGCGATCCCAGGCGAACGTCACTCGGCTCCGCAATGGGTCGCTGAACGTAGCCGACGACCAGATGACCGAGGTCGCGCAGAAGGGTGTCGTCTACTTCAAGGAGACAGCCGACGACCCGCTCGCCGTGATCGAGGAGCTCAAGACATCGCCGACGGTGGTGCGCTACCGACCTCGCTTTGTCATCGTCACGAACTACGAGGAACTCCTCGCCGCCGACACGAAGACCGAGCAGAACATCGTCATCCCAATCCGTGACGTCGACCAGCACTTCACCTTCTTCCTTCCGTGGGCTGGCATGGAGAAGGCCCAGTACGTCGCCGAGGCCCTCGCCGACGTCAAGGCGGCCGAGAAGATGGGCAAGCTCTTCGACGAGCTCCTCGCGGCCAACCCGTCCATCCTTGACGACCCGTTCGGACGCCACTCACTTAACGTCTTCTTCACCCGGCTGCTCTTCTGCTTCTTCGCCGAGGACACCGCCATCTTCGGTGAGAACCAATTCACCAACGCCGTCGGTAGCCACACACAGCTCGATGGCTCCGACATGGCCGACTTCCTCAACGAACTGTTCGTCGCACTCGATACGCCGCATGCCGGCGACAAGCCCGCCCATCTGCGCGACTTCCCATACGTCAACGGCCGCCTGTTCACGGTTGCCGCGGAACACAAGGTGCCCGCGTTCACCAAGAAGGCACGCGAGCTGCTCATCGAACTGGGCACGCTGGTCTGGCGAGAGATCAACCCCGACATCTTCGGGTCGATGTTCCAGGCCATCGTCACGCCAGGCAAACGCTCGGACCTAGGGCAGCACTACACGTCCGTCCCGAACATCCTCAAGACGATCGAGCCCCTCTTCCTCGACGGGCTCAAGGACGAGTTCGACGCCGCCTACAACTCGCCGCGGAAGCTGGAGGCACTCCTCGAGCGCATCGGTCAGATCAAAGTGTTCGACCCCGCCTGTGGATCCGGGAACTTCCTGATCATCGCCTACAAGGAACTTCGCCGCCTTGAGCACGCGATCTTGGAGCGGCTAGCCGAGATCGACGTCAAGCACCAGGTCCTGTATGCCGAGTCCAAGATCAACATCGAACACTTCTACGGTATCGAGATCGACGACTTCGCTGTCGAGGTCGCGATCCTCTCCCTCTGGATCGCCAAGCACCAGATGAATGCCGAGTTCAAGGACAAGTTCGGCCTGTCGATCCCGCTGATTCCGCTCAAGGAGACCGGGCAGATCCGGGAGGCGAACGCAACGCGGATCAGTTGGGAATCGGTATGCCCGAGTGGACGCGACGAGGAGATCTACCTAATCGGCAATCCGCCTTACAAGGGTGCGAAGACGCAGACCAAGGAGATGAAGGCGGATTTCCCGCATGTCTTCGCTGGTCGGCCGTACTCAAAGAACCTCGACTACATTGCCTTGTGGTTTACCAAGGGAGCGGACTACATCGCAGGGACTAACGCCGAACTTGCCTTTGTCACCACCAACTCGGTTGCCCAAGGGGAGCACGTCGGGCTGATGTTCCCGCGACTGTTCGACATGGGACTCGAGATCGGCTACGCATACACGTCTTTCAAGTGGGAGAACAACGCTAGGCGGAATGCTGGTGTGACGGTCGCTGTGATCAGTCTTCGCAACGTGCGGCCAGCACCGAAGTACATCTACGCCGACGGCCTAAGGCTCCAAGTCGCGAATATCAATGGCTACCTCGCCGACGGGTCGAACGTGTTCGTCGGTCGTAGAAAGTCTCCCTTGGGTGCGCGGCGTCCCGCGATGGTCTTCGGCTCGATGCCGAGGGCAAAGGGTCTGGTCGTGACGCCGGACGAACGCCTCCGGATGATTGCGAACGACCCGCGGTCCGAAAAGTTCATCAAGTCGTACATCGGAACATCGGAACACGTCGACGGAGTGGACCGCTACTGCCTGTGGATTGAGGATCGGGATGTAGCCGAGGCGCGAACGGTGCCAGACATCGCACATCGGCTCGAACGCGTGAGAGCGGAGCGCGCCGACAGTGACGCAGGAAGCACCGCAGCTTTTGCTGAACGCCCGCACCGTTTTGTCCAGATTAGCTATCGGCCGACTGAGTCCATCATCGTGCCGAGCGTGTCGTCCGAGCGAAGGGACTACATCCCGTTCGGCTACCTCGGACCGGAGACGGTCGTCTCTAACCTGGCGTTCGCTGTCTACGACGCGAAGCCGTGGACCTTCGCGCTACTCACGTCACGAATGCACATGACTTGGACTCGAGCGGTGGGCGGACAGCACGAGACGAGGCTGCGGTACTCGAACACGATCGTTTACAACAACTTCCCCGTCCCGCAGTTGAGCGACCGGACCAAGGATGCGTTCGATGTGGCGGCCTTACGTGTTCTGGACGTTCGGGAATACCACTGCGAGCGCACATTGGCGGAGCTCTACGACCCCGACCTGATGCCGCCCGATCTTCGGGCGGCTCATGCGGAGGTGGATGCGCTCGTCGACTCGATCTACTCCAAGAAGCCTTACGAAACCGATGAGCAGAGGTTGTCGGACCTCTTCGCTATGTATGAGGCCATGACCGCTGCTGAGGCATCCAAGGGGGCCGCGAAATGAAGCACCAGCCCAACATTGTCGATGTGACCTACGCGCAGACTGGCGCGTCGGTGCACACCGATGCAATGGGAATGCGCGAGATGCAGCGGCGTGTATTTGCACAGCGGGATGCGCAGTACTTGCTCATCAAAGCCCCGCCAGCGTCGGGCAAGTCGCGCGCGTTGATGTTCGTGGCTCTGGACAAGCTGTACAACCAAGGGCGCAGGAAGGTTATCGTCGCCGTGCCGGAGCGTTCGATCGGTGCATCCTTCGCCTCGACCCAGCTCACTAGCCACGGCTTCTTCGCGGACTGGGAGATCAAGGACGAACACAACCTGTGCACGCCTGGGTCGTCGGCGGGCAAGGTCGACGCGTTCATCAACTTTCTCGATGGCCCGGATGCCACCCTGGTGTGCACACACGCCACTCTGCGGTTCGCGTTCGAGAAGTTGGCTCCGGAGATGTTCAACGGGACCGTCCTGGCGATCGATGAGTTCCATCATGTCTCTGCTGACGTCGAGAACAGTCGGCTGGGAGCCCTGCTCCGCGACGTGATGACTGGATCTGACGTCCACATCGTCGCAATGACCGGCTCGTACTTCCGCGGCGATTCCGTGCCAGTTCTGTCAGCTGAGGATGAGGCGAAGTTCACGCCAGTCACCTTTAACTACTACGACCAGCTCAACGGCTACGAGCACCTCAAGTCGCTCGGAATCGGGCACCACTTCTACCAAGGTCGTTACACAGACGCGATCGGTGAAGTATTCGACCTGGACAAGAAGACGATCCTCCACATCCCCAACGTGAACTCGGGTGAGTCGACGAAGGACAAGATCGAGGAGGTCGGCTACATCATCGACTCGATCGGGCACGTCGAGTCCACGGAGCCCGACACTGGGATCATCAACATCCGGCGGAGCGACTCGGGTCAGATCGTCCGCGTCGCTGACCTGGTCGATGACACCGACCCGAAGAAGCGAGCCGACACGCTGCACTATCTCTCCACCTTCGCTTCCAAGAACCGCGACGGCGTCGATGTGATCCTCGCCCTCGGTATGGCCAAAGAAGGCTTCGACTGGCCGTTCGCAGAGCACGCGTTGACCGTTGGGTACCGGGCGTCGCTGACGGAAGTCATCCAGATCATCGGACGCGTCACTCGAGACAGCCCCGGCAAGTCCCACGCTCAGTTCACCAACCTGATCGCCGAGCCTGATGCCTCCCAGGGAGAGGTGAAGGTATCGGTCAACAACATGCTCAAGGCCATCACCGCCTCGCTGCTGATGGAGCAGGTGCTGGCGCAGAACTTCACCTTCAAAACGAAGCGGTCCGACGACGGGGGTGCACCCGAGCCAGGCTGCATCCGGATCAAGGGGTTCAAGGAGCCGTCCACCGAGCGGGTCAAACAGATCGTCGCCACGGATCTCACCGACCTGAAGGCGAACATCCTCCAGGACGAGACCTTCGCCCGTGCGGCCGCCGGTGCCGTCGATCCTGAGACGACGAACAAGGTCCTGATCCCCAAGATCATCCGTGAGCGCTACCCCGACCTCGACGAGTCGCAGGTCGAGGAGCTGCGCCAGCAGGTCGTGGTTGACTCGGTGATCAAGAACGGAGAAGTCCGCGAGGTCGGCGACAAGCGGTTCATTAAGATGGCGGAAAAGTTCGTCAACATCGACGACATCAACATCAACCTCATCGACTCCGTCAACCCGTTCCAGAGGGCCTTCGAAGTCATGTCCAAGTCCGTCACGCCATCGGTGCTTCGGATCATCTCCGACGCGATCACGGCGACAAGGGTGGACTTCACCGATGAGGAAGCGTTCGCGCTGTTCCCGAAGATCCAGGCCTGGGCCAAGGTCAACGGAAGGAAGCCGAACGTTCGGGCGGATGATGCAACGGAGAAGCGCTACGCCGAGGTCCTGCTCTACTTGCAGAAGCGCAAGCAGCAGCACCTTGCTGAGCAGCGCGCAAGCCAATCGGAGGGCGAAGCGTGAGCGAGCCCGACGACACCCCCCGGGTCGAGCCCTTCTTCTCGACCAACATCGCCCTCCTCATCGACGCCGACGTCGACGGCCTTCTCGACGCCCCGGAGAAGCCAAAGAAGGTCACGTCGAGCGATCGACTGGAACGTGCGTTCCTGGAGATCCTGGAGTTCAGGCGCGCGCACGGACGCGTCCCCTCATCGACGACCCGCGAGATCGCCGAACGTAAGCTCGGGGCCCGACTCGAGGGGATTCTCTCCAGTGAGGAGAAGCTCACGGCGCTTCGACACCTCGATGAGTTCGGTCTCCTGGACGTCCCCGAGGCCCCAACGTCGATCGATGACCTTCTGGAGGGCGACGAGTTCGATCTGCTCGCAGACGATTCGGGGCTGCTGGATGTCAGTGACCTTCCGGTCCGACAGCCACCCGCTGCGGTCGACTCCGTCGCGAAGCGACAAAAGTGCCTCGACTTCGACCAGTTCGAGCATCTCTTCAAGGCAAAGCACCAGGAGCTTGCCGACGGAGCGGCGCAGATTGCGCCCTTCAGAGGCTTGCGCACCATCACCGCCGGCCGATTCTTCGTCCTCAACGGTGTGATGCTGTTCGTTGCCGCCGTCGGCGAGACTCGAGAAATGGTCGTGGGCGGCAAGCCTGAGCAGAAGCAGCGGCTGCGAGTCATCTTCGAGAACGGCACCGAGTCATCGATGTATCGGCAATCCCTCTCGATCCGGCTGTTCGAGCAGAAGGGCCAGGCGGTGGTCGGCGCCGACATCAGCGATGAGGGCGTGCTGGATGGCGAAGATGTCGCCAGCGGCTACATCTACGTCCTCCGCTCGCTGAGCAATGACCCGCAGATCGCCGGGATCAGAGATCTTCACAAGATTGGCTTCTCGCGTGGCCCGGTCTCCAAGCGAATCAAGAATGCTGCCAAGTCGCCGACGTACCTCATGGCTCCGGTGGATCTTGTTGCGAGCTATCAGACCTTCAACCTCAACGTCGTGAAGTTCGAGAACCTCCTGCATCGCGTTTTCGCCGATGTCCGCTTGGACATCACCCAGATCGACCGGAAGGGCCGTGACTACGACCCATCGGAGTGGTTCATTGTGCCCCGCAGTGTCGTGGACCAGGCGGTCGAGCTCATCGTCTCCGGCGAGATAGTCGACTACGTCTATGACAAGGATTCGCAGGCGCTTCGGAAGCGATCGTGACTGACCAATACGACGGGACGCCGGACTCGGAGCAGGAGCCTGCTGCCGCGAGCGACCTCATCCGCGCTGCGTCGGCTTGGGCGCAAGACGCCCTGTCCGCGATCCACGACGAGGCTGATCATCGGGCCGCCGTTGCTGGGCCGATGGCGGTCGAACTGCTCGGCAAGGCTGTGCTCTGGCGCACGAATCCACTTCTGGTGGTAGCGCCCGAGTTGTTGAAGGACTCGGCCTCCGTGGTCAAGATTGCTGGTGACCCCGATCTCCGTGGACAGCGGATGAAGACGATCTACCTCGCCGAGGTGCTGAAGCGGATCGCGATCCTGCTCGGAGGGCTTCCGCTCGACCAGAAGAAGCAGGACCGCCTCTGCGACACACGGAACGGGGGCGCCCACGCCGGCCTGCCGGGCCCATCGCGCCAGGCACTGGAAGACAGCCTCAGCGTCCTGGACGCCCTGCTTGCTTATCTCGACATGGACCCCGACGAGTTCTATGGGGATCTCGCCAGCACAGCCGCAGGGCTACGTGCCGAGTACCGCGACGCGATTGACGCACACGTGCAGTTGGAGAGCGTGATGGGTGCCTGGGTCGCGCTGCAGAAGCTGAGGAAGTCGCTCGGCGATGCGGAATTCGAGGACCTCTGCAGACGCCGGTACGAGGCGACGGACGAGGACCTAGCCCCTGAGAACTTCGGTGCGGGATTCTTCCGCACCCCCTACGCGTGTCCAGCCTGCTCCGAAGAAGGCAGGCTGTTCGGATCGGTCGAGGTAGACGACCGAGTTGAGTATGACCATGAGAAGGTCGGGCCGGGCGACTACGAGGCTGTCCCGTACGTCAGCTTGGTCCCCAGCCTCATCCCCGAGGTGTTCGCCTGCAACGTGTGCAAGCTGGTCCTTCGTTCTGCAGCTGAGCTCGCCGCTGCCGATCTTCCGGACACTCGTTTCGAGGTGTCCGAAGGTGCGCTCGGCCCCGACTTTGACGCTGCCGAGGCCGCCGCATCGGAATCGGGATGGCGAGATTGAGTCCGCACAAAGTCCGCAAGTTCGGTTCCGCTCGGACCTGACCAACACTGTCGTCGCCGACCGTTCGAAGGTACCTGCAGGTCAACGACACTTTCCGGCGACTTCCAACGTCAGCAGGGGCCACCTCAAGCCCAGCCGAATGCTTCCCCTGGTACTACTGATTCGACACGTTCACGCAGGTCAGGGCGCTATGAGAGGCCTGGGTGGACCAACGTGACTCGTCATCACTTCTAGCCCGCCGGCAGGGGTCTTCCGATCAACCTTCGAAGCAACGTCGAGCCAGGGTTGATGTCGGCCTTCCGGCGTACACTGACAACATGAGCCTGAGTGCATCGGAGTTCTACGAGGCGGGGATGAACCTGCCTCCTTCGGTGCGCAAGGACGTGGCCCTTCGGCTCCTCGAGTCGCTCGAGGTCTCCGATGATGACTCGATCGACGAAGCCTGGACGGTCGAGATCGGCTCTCGCATCGACGACATCCTCAGTGGCAAGGTGGAGACCATTCCGCACGCCGAGGTCGTGGCGCGAATGGCTGAGCGCCGCGCTGCTCGTCATGCAGCCCGACGGCAGACGTGAACCTGGACGTCAGTTGGCACCCGGAGGCTGAGGCCGAGTTCGATGCCGAGGTCAGTTGGTACGAGCATCGCAACACGGGGCTCGGTGACCGGTTCGAGGCGGATGTCTTCACGGCGGTGGATGAGTCGGTTGACACGCCGGAAGCATGGCCGCCGTGGCCCGGCTGGGAGCGAGACCCGGTGGTGCGTTCGAAGGGCGTGACCGGCTTTCCGTACCGCGTCGTCTACGTCGTCGAGGGCGACCTGTTGACGGTCGTTGCGGTTGCTCACGCGAAGCGCCGCCCCGGGTACTGGCGCGACCGCGTCCGGTCCTGAGCGCTTCCCCGGGTGCTACTGAGCCCGATCACCGCCGAACCGGCGTATTGATACGCCGGCTCGGCGGCCAAGGCCCCTGCCGCCGCGGCGCCGTCCGTGGTACGACGGAGTCACCACCGACAACCGCCGGCGGACAGGCATCTCGGGACGACCCGAGGAGTGACCATGGGACGTAGCGTTCCCACCATCCGTGCCGTGCTGGCGCCCGCGGCGATCGTCGCGGCCCTCACCCTGACCGGCTGCTCGTTCGAGGCCTCGGTCGGCGGCAACAGCGTCGACGAGGCCGACCTCGAGCAGCAGATCAGTGATCAGCTCGAGGAGCAGGTCGGTCAGGCGCCCGAGGAGATCGACTGCCCCGGTGACCTCGACGCCGAGGTCGACGCGACCATCGAGTGCACGCTCAACGACAACGGCGAGTCCTACCCGGTGAGCGTCACCGTGACCGCCGTCGACGAGGACACCGAGCAGGTGCGGTTCGACTTCGAGGTCGGCGACCTCATCGAGTGAGGGATCGAGTGACGGAAGGATGCGCCGGCTCGGCGGGTCTAGGGTGTCGGGCGTGAAGATCGTCGTGCTCACCGGGGCCGGCATCTCCGCGGAGAGCGGGGTGCCGACGTTCCGCGACGCCGACGGGCTGTGGGAGGGCCACCGGGTCGAGGAGGTGGCGACCCCCGAGGCCTACGACATGGCGCCGAGCACGGTGCACCGCTTCTACGACGCCCGCCGCTCCGCCCTGCTCATGGTGCAGCCCAACGCTGCCCACCACGCGCTGGCGCGACTCGAGGAGGCGCTCGGCGACGACCTGCTCGTGGTCACCCAGAACATCGACGACCTGCACGAGCGCGCCGGCTCCCGCCGGGTCCTGCACATGCACGGCGAGCTGCTCTCGGCCCTGTGCCGCGCGTGCGACGGCCGGGTGCGCTGGGACTCCGACCTCGTCGACCTGCCGCCGTGCCCCGGCTGCGGCGTCACCGAGCTGCGGCCCGACGTCGTGTGGTTCGGCGAGATCCCCTACGGCATGGACCGGATCTCGGTGGAGCTCGCCCGCGCCGACCTGTTCGTCTCGATCGGCAACTCCGGCGCGGTCTACCCGGCGGCCGGCTTCGTGCAGCAGGCGTTGAGGTACGGCGCCCGCACCCTCGAGCTCAACCTCGAGCCCTCCGACGGCACCCCGTGGTTCCACGAGGCCCGCCACGGACGGGCCAGCGAGCTCGTGCCGCACTGGGTCGAGGAGCTGCTCGGTACCGCTCAGTCCGCGAGCTGATCGCGGATCAGCCGCTCCAGCCGGTCCAGGTCGTGCTCGAGGCCCATCCGCGGGGCGAAGCGCAGGATCGTGTCGACGAACAGGTCGCCGCTCTCGACCAGGCGCGGGTCCATGTGGCCGAACACCTCGAGGGTGACGATGCCGTAGAGCTGGGTCCAGCCCTGCATGTAGACCCACAGCAACCCGCGGTCGGCCTCGGCGACGCCCTCGCTCTCGGCGGGGATCAGCGGGTCGAGCACCGCCTCGCGGGCGGCCGGCGGAAGATCCTCGACCGCCGGGATCGGGAACCCGTTGGACTCCCAGATCGCCTTCATCTGGTCGGTGAACAGGTGCCCTGAGCTGCTCAGCGTGAGCATCTCGCGGCGCGCGCAGGAGGTGTCGGCGATCGGGTTGGCGAAGACCAGGCCGAACTCTCGCGGCGACTCGTGCGCCCACTGCCGGAACGCGGTCGCGCTCAGGCACAGCCGCCCGGCCACGTCGTCCTCGGGCAGGGTGTCGGCCGCCGCGCGGAACCGCTCGGTCGCGGCCCGGTCGACCTCGTAGGCGACGAGGTCCACGAGCTCCTGGTAGCTGGCGACGTAGCGGTAGAGCGCCGGTGCGGTCATCCCCATCCGCTGGGCGACCGCGCGCAGCGAGAGGTCCTCGCCGTCGCGGAGCAGGGCGATCGAGGTCGACACGATCTCGGCGTACGTCGCCTCGCGCTGTCGCTCTCGACGGGTCGTCGGCTCCACGGTCACGCGGCGGCTCCCTGCTGTGCGGTGGGGTGGTCCAGGCATCGTGAGTAATGCGTTGACACCTACGTTAACACCATTTACGGTTCACGGCGTTCACTTATGTAGATGCCCTGTCACGCATCCGCACCCATCTCATCACGCCGAGCGCGAGGAACCGTCATGATCGATCGTTGGGGAGCACTCGTGGGCCGCCGGGCCCTCGCCGTCCTGCTCATCGGGGTGCTGCTCACCCTGGGGGCCGGTGCCTTCGGCGCCGGTGTCTTCGACTCGCTGTCCCAGGGCGGGTTCGACGACGCGTCGTCGGAGTCCGCACGCGAGCTCGACGCCGAGCGCGAGGCCTTCGGCAACAAGGGCATCGACGTCGTCGCGATCTACGCGGCCGAGGACGGCGATCTCTCCGCCGACGACCCGGCGTTCCGGGCAGCCGTCGAGGAGGTCGTGGCCGACATCCCCGCGGACGCGGTCGCTTCGGTGGTGCCCTACTACGAGACCCCGCCCGAGGCGGGGCTGGTGAGCGACGACGGCAGCCACGCCCAGGGGCTGATCTCGCTGGCCGGCGAGACCCAGGACGACTTCCTGATCAGCTACGACCGCGTCGCGGCCGTGCTCGACGCGCCGGAGGCCAGCGGCCTGGAGACCTCGGTCGCCGGGGCGTACGCCGTCTACAACGACGTCAACGAGATCACCTCCGACGACCTCAAGCGCGCCGAGCTCATCTCGCTGCCGATCGTCGTCCTGCTCGCGCTGCTGATCTTCGGCTCCGCGGTCGCCGCCCTGATGCCGGCCATGGTCGGTGTCATCGCGATGCTCGGCGCCCTCGCGGTGGTCCGGGTGATCGCGGAGTTCACCGAGGTCTCGATCTTCTCGGTCAACGTGATCTCGCTGCTGGGCATCGGCCTGGCCATCGACTACGCGCTCTTCGTCATCAGCCGCTTCCGTGAGGAGCTGGCGCTGCAGCCGCTCGACGAGCCCGACGCCGCCTCCATCGCGATCCGCCGGACCATGTCCACCGCCGGCCGCACCGTGCTCTTCTCCGGCCTGACCGTGGCCGCTGCGATGGCCAGCCTGCTGATCTTCCCGCAGGCCTTCCTCCGCTCGATGGGGTACGGCGGTATCGCCGCCGTGATCGTCGCGATGCTGGCTGCGCTGACGATCCTGCCGGCCGTGCTGCGCCTGCTGGGACGCCGCGTTGACGCCGGCCGCCTGCCCTGGCGCCGCCACCGTTCCCTGGCCCCCGCCGACGGCGGCCGTTGGGCGGCCCTGGCCCACGCGGTGATGCGCCGCCCGGTGCTGGTCATGGTCGTCACGATCGCCGCGCTGCTCGCGATCGCCAGCCCGTTCCTCGGCGCGAAGTGGGGCAGCGTGGACTACCGCGTGCTCCCCGAGGACGCGCCGGCCCACCAGGCGGCCGTGGTCCTCAACGAGGAGTTCGGCGGCGGGGAGGTGTCGACCGCCCAGCTGCTGCTGCAGGGCACCGACCCGACCGACGTCGCGGCGTACGCCGAGGAGGTCCGGGCCGTCCCCGGCGTGCTCGACGTCGTCCCGGTCGCCGAGGCCGACGGCACCACGCTGCTGCGCGCCAGCTGGGACGGCAACAGCCAGTCCGAGGCGTCCCAGGACCTGCTGCGCGACCTGCGTGAGGTGCAGCCGGCCTCCGGCGAGGTCCTCGTGGGCGGCCTCACCGCCGAGACCGTCGACCTGGTCGCGTCCGTCTCCAGCCACCTGCCGCTGATGGGCCTGATCGTCGTCGGCGTGATGCTGGTGCTGCTGTTCCTGGCCTTCGGCTCGGTGGTGCTGCCGGTCAAGGCGGTGGTGATGAACCTCTTCTCGATCACGGCCTCCTTCGGCGTGGTGACCTGGATCTTCAGCGACGGCAACCTCGCCGACACCCTGGGCTTCGCCCCGCAGGGCTTCCTCGACGCGACCAACCCGATCCTGATGCTGGCGGTCCTCTTCGGCCTCTCGATGGACTACGAGGTCTTCCTGCTCAGCCGGGTCCGCGAGGAGTGGGACCGCAGCCACGACAACGACCGCGCCGTCGCGGCCGGGGTGCAGAAGACCGGTCGCATCATCACCTCGGCCGCGCTGCTGCTCGGTGTGGTCATCGGCGCCTTCGGCACCAGCGGCATCGTGTTCATGAAGATGCTCGGCGTCGGCATGCTCGTCGCCCTGCTCATCGACGCCACCGTGGTCCGGGCCCTGCTCGTCCCCGCGACGATGAAGCTGCTCGGTCGGTGGAACTGGTACGCCCCCGGGCCGATGGCCCGCTGGTGGGAGCGCTACGGCTTCCGCGAGGAGAGAGCCCCCGAGCCGGCCCCGACCCGGCGCGTCGAGGAGCCGACACCGGTCTGAACCAGTTCGCGATCCGCGCCCCCGCCGGCCGCCGTCGTCCTAGCCTGAGGGTCATGACGACGGCGGCTGACGGGCTGACCATGAACCGGCTGATCCACGGTGCGGTGCGCCGCGACGTCAGGCGGCTCGCGGAGGCGCTGGAGGCCGACCCCGACCAGGACCGCGCCGTCGACCTGCTGCGGGCCTACCGCTTCCTGCGCGCCGAGCTGACCCGGCACCACGAGGGCGAGGACACCCACATCTGGCCGATGATGGCGCGCCTGGGTGCGGACACCTCGCTGCTGGAGCAGATGGAGTCCGAGCACGAGGCGATGGCCGACGCCCTCGGCGGTGTCGAGGCGGCCCTCGTCGCCCTCGCCTCCGCCCCCTCGCGCACGACCCTCGACGCGGCGCGCGAGGAGGTCGCGACGATGTCGGGCATCGTCGACGCCCACCTGCGCCACGAGGAGGACGAGCTCGAGCCGGTGCTGGTGCCGATGACCAGCACCCCGGAGTGGGCGGCGGTGGAGAAGAAGCTCCGCGGTGGCTCGGTGGTGGAGGCCGGTCGGTTCTTCGCCTGGCTCACCGACGAGATGCCGGCGGAGGACAAGGCGTTCCTCGGCACGCTGATCCCGCCGCCGGTCACCGGCCTGCTCTCCCGGCTGCTCGGACGCCGCTACAGCCGCGAGATCGCGCCCGTCTGGGCCTGAGCGGAGCGACGGGCACGCCGCGGCAGCAGGAGCGCCAGCAGCAGCACCGCGAGCGCCACTCCCGCCGCGATCGCCACGTCGCGCCACAGGTCCGCCACCAGCGCGTCCCACACCGCGAGCCCCAGCTCGCGCTGCTCGCCCGGGTCGGCCACGGCCTCGAGCACGCTGCGTGCGCCGAGCATCCCCAGGGCGAGCATCCCCAGGGCCGGCAGCGCGAGGACCGCGGCCACCACCGTCGTACGCCGACGCAGCGGTGAGACCAGCAGCGCGACCGCGAGCGCGGCGGCTGCCGCCACGGGCACCCACACCCCGACCTCGTCGACCCGCTGGATCGTCGAGCGGGCCCGGTCGAGGTCGGAGGAGTCGGCCACCTCGAACTCGACCGCTCCCACCTGCGCCCCGCGACCCACGGGCACCCCGCGCTCGCGCAGCAGGTCCAGCGTGGCGCGCACGACCCCGGCCAGGTCGACGCGGACGGGCACCGGCTCCCCGGCCCCGGCCTCGAGCGCGTCCATCAGCGTCTCGTGGGCAGCGCGGTTGGCCGAACGCCACAGGTCCGGCCACTCGGGCGAGGCGAGCACGGCCCGCACCGCCGCTCCGACCGCGTCCTCGACCTGGGCGCGTCGGCGCTCGGACGGGTCGAGCGCCGAGACCACCGCCGCCTGGGTGCGGACCCGCACCGAGTCCTGCACGGTCTGCTCGTCCGCGAGCGGGGCCACGGTCGCCACGTAGGTGTCGGTGTCGGTCACCGTCCGGTCCAGCCACGAGCCGGCCAGCGCGACCGGCAGCAGGGCGACGGCACCGAGGACCAGGAGGACCGAGAGGAGTCGCCGCAGCACGTTCACGGGCGCATCGTGCCAGCCCGCCGGTCCGGTCAGCCGACCACCGCGCCCGCGTGCGGGGGAAGCGTGAGGGACCTCTCGGACAGGGTGGGTCCCGCGTGCGTGCCGAGCAGCAGCTCGCCGGCCAGGTCGGGCACGGTGAGGGTCCGCTCGCCGAGGTTGAGCGCGACCAGGGTGTCGCGGCGCCACAGCAGCACCAGGCGCGTCTCCTCGTCTACCTCGCAGCGCGTGGCGGCGAAGGAGGGATCGGTCAGCTCGGGGCGGCTGCGTCGCAGCGCCCCGAGCGCGCGGTAGAGCTCCAGGACCCGGGCGTGCCGGCCGTCCTGCGCCTCGGCCCAGTCGAGCTTCGAGCGGGTGAACGTCCCCGGGTCCTGCGGGTCGGGCACGACCGCGGGATCCCAGCCCATCCGCTCGAACTCCGCGAGTCGGCCCTCCGCCGTCGCGCGGCCCAGCTCCGGCTCGGGGTGGGAGGTGAAGAACGCGAAGGGGGTCGAGGCCGCCCACTCCTCGCCCTGGAAGAGCATCGGGGTGAACGGCCCGAGCAGCACCAGCATCGCCGCACAGCCGAGCTGGTCCTCGTCGAGGACCTCGGTGACCCGGTCGCCGCGGGCGCGGTTGCCGACCTGGTCGTGGTTCTGGCTGCACACCACGAACCGCCAGGTCGCCGTGTGCTCGGTGTCGACCGGGACGCCGTGGTCGCGGTCGCGGAAGGAGGAGAACGTGCCGTCGTGGAAGAAGCCGCGCTCCACCACCTTCTGCAGCGCCGAGAGCGGCTCGAAGTCGGCGTAGTAGCCGTCGGTCTCCCGCGTGAGCGCGACGTGCACCGCGTGGTGGAAGTCGTCGCTCCACTGCGCGGTCAGACCGTGCCCGCCGGCCTCGCGCGGCCGGATCATCACCGGGTCGTTGAGGTCGGACTCCGCGATCAGCGACAGCGGCCGTCGCTGGTGGGCGGAGAGCGCGTCGACCTCGACGGCCAGCTGCTCGAGCAGGTGCACGGGGGAGGAGTCGTGCAGCGCGTGCACGGCGTCCAGGCGCAGCCCGTCGACGTGGTAGTCGCGCAGGAACATCAGGGCGCTGTCGAGGATGAAGCGCCGCACGTGCGCCGACCCCTCGCCGTCGAGGTTGACCAGGTCGCCCCAGGTGTTGCGGCCGTCCTTGAGGTAGGGCCCGAACAGCGGCAGGTAGTTGCCCGACGGGCCCAGGTGGTTGTGCACCACGTCCTGGACCACGCCGAGCCCGCGGGCGTGGCAGGCGTCGACGAAGCGCTGGTAGGCGGCCGGGCCGCCGTAGGTCTCGCTCACCGCGTGCCAGCCGACGCCGTCGTAGCCCCAGTTGTGGGTGCCGTTGAAGGCGTTGACCGGCATCACCTCCACCAGGTCGACTCCGAGGTCGACGAGGTGGTCGAGGCGCTCGATCGCGCTGTCGAGGGTGCCGGCGGGGGTGAACGTGCCGACGTGCATCTCGTAGACCACCGAGCCGGCGAGCTGGCGCCCGGTCCAGCCCTGGTCGGTCCACGCGAACGCCGCGGGGTCGTAGGTGCGTGAGAGCCCGTGCACCCCGTCGGGCTGGCGCCGCGAGCGGGGGTCCGGCCGCGGGGTCGGGTCGTCGTCGAGCAGGAAGCCGTAGTCGACCTCACCGCTCACCGGGACGTCCGAGCGCCACCAGCCGTCCGCGTCGCGCTCCATCTCGTAGGTCGCGCCGCCGCACACCAGCCGCACCCGCCCCGGACGCGGGGCCCACACCTCGAACACCTTCAGTCCTCCTTCACCAGCAGGGCCACCGGGTACGCCGACAGCAGGGACCCCACCGAGCCGTCGGTCAGCCGGTCGGTCAGCACGTCGCGCCAGCGCCCGGGCGGCAGGTCCAGCCGGGTGTCGCCCCAGCCGCGACTGCGGCGTACGTCGTGAAGAGCCCGGGCCGGTCGCGACGCAGCCGCAGGGCGGTGGCGACGACGTGCAGCTTGGCGGTGCCGGGGTCCTCCAGCCCACCGACCAGCGAGCCGGGCCCAGCGGCGAGCATGGAGCGCCGCAGGTCGTGGTCGACAGGGCGGCGGTTGTCGGGGTCGACCAGCGACTGCTCCCACAGCTCCGAGCCCTGGTAGACGTCGGGCACGCCGGGCATGGTCAGCGCCACGAGCTTCGCGGCGAGCGCGTTGGACCACCCGGGGTCGACGGTCCACCCGAGGACCTCGCCGATGACCTCGCGGACGTCCTCACGGTCCAGAGCCGCGTCGACCGCTGCGTGCACCGCCGCCTCGTACGCCGCGTCCGGCTCGGTCCAGGTGGTGCGGTCGCCCGCCTCGCGCATCGCCTTCTCGGCGTAGCCGTGCAGCCGGCTGCGCCAGTCACCGCCCGGCTGCTCGCCCTCGTCGGCCGGCCAGGCGCCGATCGCGGCCTGCCATAGCAGGGAGGCGAAGCCGGGGTCGGGCAGCGGCACCAGGTCCAGCAGCCGCTCCAGCGCGTCGGCCCAGCGGTGGGGGGCCTCGGCGAGCACGTGGATGCGGGCCCGCACGTCCTCGCCGCGCTTGGTGTCGTGGGTCGACAGTGTCGTCATGGCGTGCGGCCAGTCCTGCTGTCGCCGGGCCATCGCAGCGTGGAAGTCGTCCACCGTCGTCGAGAACACCGACGGGTCGCCGCCGACCTCGTTGAGGGAGGTGAGCCGGGGGTAGCGGTAGAACGCGCAGTCCTCCACGCCCTTGGCCATCACCATCCCCGAGGTCTGCTGGAAGCGGCGGGCCCCGTCGCAGCCTCCGTCGCGCAGCCAGGGCTCGAGCAGGTCGAAGGTCGCGGCCAGGTCGGGTCGGCGGTCGCGCGCCGCCTCGAACGCCTGGTCGAGGTGCTCCTCGCCGTCACGGTCGGTGGGGGTGAGGTAGGAGCGGTAGACCGGGAAGCAGGCGAGCAGCTCGGCCACGGCGTCCTCACCGCGCCCGGTGGGCAGCCGCGGCACGTCGCGGCGCAGGTCGCGCACGATGCGCGCCGTCTCGCTGCCCAGGATGCCGTCGGCCACCTCGCGCTTGAGGTCGTGGACCATCGCGTGGAAGTCGAGGCCGCCGCTCAGCTCGTCCAGGGGTCCCTCGCCGGCGGTGTCGACGAGCACCCGGTCGACCAGGGCCAGCGCGTCGTAGCCGGTGGTGCCCTCGGTCGCCCACGAGGCCGGCAGCTCCTCGCCGGGCTCGAGGATCTTCTCGACCAGGACGTAGGCGCCGCCGGTGAGCCGGGCCAGGTCGTCGAGGTAGCCACGCGGGTCGCGCAGGCCGTCGGGGTGGTCCACCCGCAGCCCGTCGACCAGCCCCTCGCGGAACCAGCGCGCGATCTCCACGTGGGTCTCGGCGAAGACCTCCGGTTCCTCGACCCGCACAGCGGCGAGGGTGTTGACCGCGAAGAACCGGCGGTAGTTGAGGTCGTCATCGGCGCGGTGCCAGTCGACCAGCTCGTAGTGCTGGCGGGCGTGCACCTCCTGCGGGTCGTCGTGCAGCCCCGACGCCGTCCCGGGGGCGACCGGGAAGGCCTGGTCCCAGTAGTGCAGCTCGAGCCCGTGCTCGCCGAGGGCGAGCGTCAGGTGGTCGATGGTGCCGTCCTCGGCCAGGTCGTCCTCGCCGACCACGGGGATGCGCAGCCGCTGGCCGGCGGTGTCCCAGTCGACGTCGAAAGCCGCCGCGTGCTCGGCGTCGCGGCCGTGGCGCAGCACCTCCCACCACCAGGGGTCGGCGGCCGGCGTCGCGACGCCGACGTGGTTGGGCACGATGTCGACGAGCACGCCGAGGCCGAGGCGCCGGGCCGTCTCCGCGACCGCCGCCAGCCCCTCCTCGCCGCCGCGCTCGGGGTCGAGGTGGTCGTGGGCGACGACGTCGTAGCCGTGGCTCGAGCCGGGTTCCGCGGCCAGCAGCGGGGAGAGGTAGACCCAGTCGGCGCCGAGGTCGTGCAGGTGGGGGAGCAGCGCGGCGACGTCGTGCAGGTCCTGCTCGGCGCTGACCTGCAGGCGGTACGTCGACGTGGGCACCCGGGCCGGCACGGCCCGGGTCCTGGCGCTCACGAGGTGCCCCGGCTGGCCTGCTCGCGCAGCGACGCGTCCACCGACCAGTCCACCTCGGGGTCCGGCTCGGCCCACTCCTGCAGCACCAGGACCGACCGGCCCGGCAGCTTCAGCTCGGTGCCGGCCAGCAGTGCGGTCTCGGGATCGGTGCCACCGGCGGTGTCGATGACCGCGGCCCAGCGCCCGGCGTACTCCTCGGGCGGCAGCACGAGCGGCACGTCGTCGGCGCCGGCGTTGAAGAACAGGCAGAAGTGGTCGTCGACGATCGGCCCACCGCGCTCGTCCATGCCCTGGATGCCGTGGCCGTTGAGGTACATCCCCAGGACCCGGCCGTCGCCGTCCCAGTCGGCCTCCTCCATCGGGCGGCCGTCGGGGTGCAGCCAGACGATGTCGTTGAGTCGCTCGGCGCCCTCGGGGCCGGTGCGCACCGTGGAGCCGGTGAAGAACCGCTTGCGGCGGAACGTCGGGTGCTCGGCACGCAACCGCGACACCGCGGCGGTGAACTCCACCAACGGCCGGTCGAGGTCGTCCCAGTGCATCCAGGAGATCTCGTTGTCCTGGCAGTAGGTGTTGTTGTTGCCGCCCTGGGTGCGGCCGCCCTCGTCGCCGTGCAGCAGCATCGGCACGCCCTGGGAGAGCAGCAGCGTCGCGATCATGTTGCGCTGGGTGCGGGCCCGCATCCGCAGCACCTCTGCATCGTCGGTGGGCCCCTCGACGCCGTGGTTCCACGAGCGGTTGTGGCTCTCGCCGTCGTTGCCGTCCTCGCCGTTGGCGTCGTTGTGCTTCTCGTCGTAGGAGACCAGGTCACGCAGGGTGAAGCCGTCGTGGGCGGTGACGAAGTTGATGCTGGCGAAGGGCAGTCGGCCCGACTGCTCGTAGAGGTCGGAGGAGCCGGCCAGTCGCGAGGCCAGCTCGCCGAGCGTGGGCTCGCCGCGCCAGAAGTCGCGCACGGAGTCGCGATATTTGCCGTTCCACTCCGTCCACTGCGGCGGGAAGCCGCCGACCTGGTATCCGCCGGGGCCGACGTCCCAGGGCTCGGCGATCAACTTGACCTGCGAGACCACGGGGTCCTGCTGGACGAGCTCGAAGAACGTGGCGAGCCGGTCGACGTCGTAGAACTCGCGTGCCAGCGCGGCGGCGAGGTCGAAGCGGAACCCGTCGACGTGCATCTCGGTGACCCAGTAGCGCAGCGAGTCCATGATCAGCTGCAGCGAGTGCGGGTGCCGGACGTTGAGCGTGTTCCCGGTGCCGGTGTAGTCCATGTAGTAGCGCTCGTCGTCCTCGACGAGGCGGTAGTACGCGGCGTTGTCGATGCCCTTGAACGACAGCGTCGGCCCGAGGTGGTTGCCCTCCGCGGTGTGGTTGTAGACCACGTCGAGGATGACCTCGATGCCGGCGAGGTGCATCGCCTTGACCATCGACTTGAACTCCTGGACCTGCAGCCCGCGGGCCGAGGGGTCCTCGAGGTCGCGGGCGCCGGCGCTGTACTCCGCGTGCGGGGCGAAGAAGCCCAGGGTGTTGTAGCCCCAGTAGTTGCGCAGCCCCTTGTCGAGCAGGGAGTCGTCCTGCACGAACTGGTGGACCGGCATCAGCTCGATGGCGGTGACGCCGAGCTTGCGCAGGTGCTCGACCACGGCCGGGTGCGCGAGACCGGCGTAGGTGCCGCGCAGCTCCTCGGGCACGTCGGGGTGGAGCATCGTGAGCCCCTTGACGTGCGCCTCGTAGACGACCGTGTCGGTGTAGGGCGTGCGGGGGGCGCGGTCGCCCTCCCAGTCGTAGAACGGGTTGACGACCACGCCCAGGGTCATGTGGGCCGCAGAGTCGTCGTCATTGCGGGACTCCTCGTCGCCGAAGGTGTAGGCGAACAGGGAGGGGTCCCAGTCGATCTCGCGCCACGTCGCCTTGGCGTAGGGGTCGAGCAGCAGCTTCGAGGGGTTGCAGCGCTGCCCGTGCTCGGGCGCCCACGGGCCGTGCACGCGGTAGCCGTAGCGCTGCCCCGGCTGCGCGGAGGGCAGGTAGCAGTGCCACACGTGCGCGTCGACCTCGGTCAGCTCCACGCGCGTCTCGGTCAGTGCGCCGTCCTTGCCGTCCGGGTCGTCGTCGAACAGGCACAGCTCGACCCTCTCGGCGACCTCGCTGAACAGGGCGAAGTTGGTGCCGCCCCCGTCGTACGTCGCCCCGAGCGGGTAGGCGTTCCCGGGCCAGACCTCCATCGGTCTCCCTCCATCGCGATGGGTGGTGCTTGGAACGTTCTAACAAGCCGGTGGGCACCCGCGCCTCACCCGTCGTGGCGGGAACCACCGGGGCGACCCCTGCCGCAGGTGGTTACCACTCGGTAGCATCGGCGTCATGAAGCGCGAGATCTACGACGAGGACCACGAGGCGTTCCGCTCCAGCGTGCGGGAGTTCCTGGAGCGCTCGGTCATCCCGAACGTCGAGCAGCACGCCGTCGACAAGGCCATCCCCCGCGAGTTCTGGCTCGAGGCCGGCAAGCAGGGGTTCCTGGGTCTGGAGATCCCCGAGGAGTACGGCGGCGCCGGCGCCGACGACTACCGCTTCAACGCCGTGATGGCCGAGGAGCTCTCCAAGGTCAACGCCGCCCTCGGCTCCTGCTGGGGCATCCACGCCGACATCACCGCGCCGTACGTCGTGGCGATGGGCACCGAGGAGCAGAAGCAGCGCTGGCTGCCCGGCGTCGCCGCCGGCGAGATCCTGCTCGCCATCGGCATGACCGAGCCCTCCGGCGGCTCCGACCTCGCCGCCTTGAAGACCACCGCGGTCAAGGACGGCGACGACTGGGTGATCAACGGCTCGAAGACCTTCATCACCAACGGCTACTCCGCCGACCTGGTCGTCACCGCGGTCCGCACCGACCCCGAGAAGGGCGCGCGCGGCATCACGCTCTTCGCGATCCCCGCCGACGCCCCCGGCTTCTCCCGCGGCCGCAAGCTCGACAAGGTCGGCCAGGACGAGTCCGACACCGCCGAGCTGTTCTTCGAGGACGTCCGCCTGGGCGAGGACCACATCATCGGTGAGCTCGGCGGCGGCTTCATCGCGATGATGCAGAAGCTCCCGCAGGAGCGCCTGGGTTGCTCGATCAGCAACGTCGCGCACGCCAAGCAGATCCTGCTCGAGACGATCCAGTACACCAAGGACCGCAAGGCCTTCGGTGCCCCGATCGGCACCTTCCAGCACAACAAGTTCCTCCTGGCCGAGCTCGTCACCTCCATCGAGGTCGCCGAGGCCTACATCGACCGGTGCGTCATCGCCCACGACAAGGGCGAGCTCACCCCGGTCGACGCCGCCAAGGCCAAGTGGTGGAGCAGCCAGGTCCAGAACGACGTGCTCGACCACTGCGTCCAGCTGCACGGCGGCTACGGCTTCATGAACGAGTACCGCGTCGCCCGCGCCTGGCGCGACGCCCGCGTCTCGAAGATATGGGCGGGTAGCAACGAGATCATGAAGGAGCTCATCGGCCGCGATCTGGGCCTCTGAGCCGGGGCACCCGGCAGGGCCTGAGCCCAGCCTCACCTTCGTTGCCGGGTCGGTCGGCTCGCAGTTCACTGGACACCGTGACCTCCGAGCTGATCGACCCGCCCGACGTGGACCCCGCCGACGTCGAGCCGGCGCTGCACGACGACGAGCCGCACGGCGAGGGCCTGCGCTCGCGGCTGAACTGGCTGCGTGCCGGCGTCCTCGGCGCCAACGACGGCATCGTGTCCACCTCCGGCGTGGTCGTCGGCGTGGCCGGCGCGACCACCGACCGGACCGCGATCATGGTCGCCGGTGTCGCCGCCCTGGTGGCCGGCGCGCTGAGCATGGCCGCGGGCGAGTACGTCTCGGTCAGCACCCAGCGCGACTCCGAGCAGGCGCTGCTGGCCAAGGAGCGCCGCGAGCTCGAGGAGGAGCCGGAGGAGGAGCTTGCCGAGCTCGCCCAGATCTACGTCGACAAGGGCCTCTCGCCCGAGCTGGCCCAGCAGGTCGCCGTCGAGCTCACCGCCCACGACGCGCTCGGAGCGCACGCCGAGGCCGAGCTCGGCATCGACCCCGACGAGCTGACCAGCGCCTGGCAGGCGGCCTGGGCGTCGATGGTCGCCTTCACCGTCGGGGCACTGCTCCCGCTGCTCACGATCCTGCTGGTCGTGGCCGACCTCCGGGTCCCGATCACGATGGTCTCGGTCGCCGTGGCGCTGGCGTTGACGGGGTGGACCAGCGCCCGGCTGGGCTACGGCCCTCCCGGACGTGCGGTGCTGCGCAACGTCGGCGGCGGTGTCTTCGCGATGGTCGTGACGTTCCTCGTCGGCTCCGCGCTCGGCACCACGATCGGCTGACGAGCCCGGTTCACGCCTGCTCGACGCCGGCGGTGCGGGCCAGCCGGTGCAGCGACTCGCGCAGCGCTGGCTCCGGGGTGACCGCCCGGCGCAGCCCCGCGACCAGCTCGTCGGGCAGGTCGTCGAGCCCGCGCACCTCCTGGTGCAGCCCCTCCATCGTGGCGTCGAGCCGGGCCGCGGTCTCGGCCGCCTCGCGCAGGCCCTCCAGCAGCTCCGGCGGGACGTCGCGGCGGTACTTGTAGAAGATCTTGTGCTCCAGGCTCGCCCAGAAGTCCATGGCGACGGTGCGGAACTGCGTCTCGACCACCACCGGGACGGTGCCCTCGGAGAGGAAGACCGGCACCTCGAGCAGCGCGTGCAGGCTGCGGTAGCCGTTGGGCTTGGGCTCGCGGACGTAGTCGCGCACCTCGACCACGCGCAGGTCCGGCTGGCGGGAGAGCACGTCGAAGACGCGGTAGACGTCGGAGACGAACGAGCACGTCACGCGCACGCCGGCGATGTCGGTGACCCGGGCGCGGACCTCGTCGTACGTCGGGGCGCCACCCACGGCGATGCCCTTGCGCTCCATCTTGTCGGCCAGGCTCTCCAGCGACTTCACGCGCGAGGAGACGTGCTCGATCGGGTTGTGCTCGTGGAGGTGGGTGTACTCGTCCTGCAGGATCTGCAGCTTCGTCAGCACCTCCTCCATGCCGAACTTGTGCTCGAGCAGGAAGCGGCGCAGCCCCTCGTCGGGCGCGGTGCCGGGATCGCCGAAGGTGCTCGGGAAGCGGTCGTGGCTCGGTGACACCCCGCCAGCCTACGGACCCGACCGGGGTCCAGCCCCTAGGTTGCTGGCAGGAGGTCCCTATGAGAGTGGCGGTCGCGCGCGAGACGCGCGAGGGAGAGACCCGGGTGGCGATGGTGCCCGAGCTGGTCGCGAAGCTGAGCGCGCTGGGGCACGAGGTCCTCGTCGAGCCGGGGGCCGGCGCAGGGGCGCTCCACACCGACGAGGCGTACGCCGCCGCCGGTGCCGTGCTCACCGACGACCCCTACTCCGACGCCGAGCTGGTCTGCTCGGTCCAGCCGCTGCCGCGCGACCTGGCCCGGCGGCTGGCCTCGGGCACCGTGACGGTCTGCTTCCTGCCCACGGCGGCCGAGCTCGACCTGGTGCGCGACTACCGCGACCTGGGCGTGACCGCGCTGGCGATGGAGCTGGTGCCGCGCATCTCCCGCGCGCAGTCGATGGACGCGCTGTCCTCCCAGTCGCTGGTCAGCGGCTACCGCTGCGCCGTGGTCTGCGCGGGGCTGCTGCGCCGGTTCCTGCCGCTCAACATGACCGCCGCCGGCACCGTGCCGCCCGCCGAGGTGGTCGTGCTCGGCGCCGGGGTGGCCGGGCTGCAGGCGATCGCCACCGCACGCCGCCTCGGGGCCGTGGTGAAGGCCTACGACGTGCGTGCCGCCGCGGCCGAGGAGATCCGCTCGATGGGCGCCCAGGCGATCGAGCTGGACCTGCCGACGCTCGACGGCGCGGGAGGGTACGCACGCGAGATGACCGAGGAGCGGGCCGCGCTCCAGCGCGAGCTGCTGGCGCCGTACGTCGCTGCGGCGGACGGCCTGATCACGACCGCTGCCGTGCCGGGACGCACGGCCCCGATGCTGGTGACACGGGGGATGGTGGAGGCGATGAGCGCCGGCTCCGTCGTCGTCGACCTGGCCGCTGACTCCGGCGGCAACGTCGAGGGCTCGGTGCCCGGCGAGGTCGTGCGGGTCGGTCGGGCGCAGGTGTGGGGCGGGCGCAACGTGCCGGCCCAGATGCCCGAGCCCGCGTCCCGGCTCTACGCCCAGAACGTGCTCAACCTCGTGGCGCTGCTCAGCGGTGACGCCGGCTCCCTGTCGCTGGACTGGGACGACGAGATCATCGCCGGCGCCTGCGTCACCCACGACGGGGTGGTGCGCCACGAGCCCACCGCGCGGCTGCTCGACGCCCCGGATCCCGAAGGAGGCCTCGCATGACCGACGGCATGGTCTGGCTGACCATCTTCGTGCTCAGCGTCTTCGTGGGCGTCGAGGTGATCTCGAAGGTCTCCTCGACGCTGCACACGCCGCTGATGTCCGGCGCCAACGCCATCCACGGGATCATCCTGCTCGGAGCCGTGCTGGTGACCGGGCAGACCGAGTCCACCCCGACGCTGGTGGTGGGACTGGTCGCGATCGTGCTCGCCGCGGTCAACCTGGTGGGTGGCTTCGTCGTCACCGACCGGATGCTGCAGATGTTCACGCGCAAGAAGCCCGCAGCCCCGAAGGAGGCGCAGCGATGAGCGCCGTCCCCACCTGGGCGCAGCTGGTCTACCTGCTCTGCGCGGTCGGCTTCATCCTGGCGCTCAAGGGGCTGTCGGGGCCACGGACCGCCCGCACCGGCAACCTGATCGGAGCCGGCGCCGCCGCGGTGGCGGTCGTGCTGCCCTTCGTCTACCTCGACCTCGACCACCTGCCGCTGATCATCGGGGCGATCGCGCTGGGCTCCCTGGGCGGCGTGCTGGGCGCGCGTCGGGTGCAGATGACCCAGATGCCGCAGATGGTCGCCCTCTTCAACGGCGTCGGCGGCGGGGCCGCGGCGCTGGTCGCGCTGCTGGAGCTCGAGGAGCTCGGCCACCTCCCCGCCTCCGCGGTGGGGACGTTCGTGCTGGTGGCGACGGCCTTCACGGTCCTGGTGGGCTCGGTGTCCTTCGCCGGCTCGGTGATCACCTTCGCCAAGCTGCAGGACCTGATGACCTCACGGCCGGTGGTCTTCGCCGGGCTGCCGGTGGCGTTCGCCGCCGCCCTGGTCGGCTCGCTGGTGCTGGGGTGGCTCGTCGTCGACGCCACGCTGTTGTGGGCCGGCGTCGCCCTCGGCGTCATGGGTCTGCTGGTCGGCCCTTCACCGGGCTGACCGTCGCGGCCGGCGGCTACGTCCTCGGCAACGTCGTGCTGCTGGTCGCCGGCACCCTGGTCGGCGCCTCCGGCACCTTCCTCACCCTGCTCATGGCCAGAGCGATGGGGCGCTCGGTGCCCAACATCCTCTTCGGTGCCCTCAAGGGCAACTCGACGCTCGGCGCCGGGGAGGCCTCCGACCGCCCGGTGCGCTCGGCCGGCCCCGAGGACGTCGCGATCCTGCTGGGGTACGCCGACCGCGTGATCATCGTGCCGGGCTACGGCCTGGCCGTGGCCCAGGCCCAGCACACGCTGCGCGAGCTCGTCGAGCTGCTGCAGGCGCGCGGCACCCGCGTCGACTACGCCATCCACCCGGTCGCCGGCCGGATGCCCGGCCACATGAACGTGCTGCTGGCCGAGGCGCAGGTGCCCTACGAGCAGCTGGTCGAGATGGACGAGATCAACGGCGAGTTCAAGCACACCGACGTCGTGCTCGTCGTCGGCGCCAACGACGTGGTCAACCCCGCGGCCCGCACCACGCCCTCCGCCCCGATCTACGGGATGCCGATCCTCGACGTCGACCAGGCGCAGCAGGTGGTCTTCCTGAAGCGCTCGATGCGCCCGGGCTTCGCCGGCATCGAGAACGAGCTGCTCTTCGACCCCAGGACCACGCTGCTGTTCGGGGACGCCAAGGAGTCGCTCACCAAGCTGCTGTCGGCGGCGAAGGCGCTGTAGGGGCCGGGCGGTTCATCGGCCGGCCGATGAACCTTGCCGTTGGACGATGGAGTTCCATCGGCCCACGTCAAGGTCTGTCGGACGTCCGATGAACCTCGCGCGTCGCGCTCAGCCCGCCACGCCGTACAACCGGTCCCCGGCGTCGCCGAGACCGGGGACGATGTAGCCCTTCTCGTTGAGCTTCTCGTCCATCGCGGCGGTGACGACGGTGACGGGGACGTCGAGGCCCTCGAGGTCGGCGGCGAGGCGTTCGCAGCCCTCGGGGGCGGCGAGCAGGCAGATCGCGGTGATGTGGTCGGCGCCGCGGTCGGTGAGGAAGCGGATCGCTGCGGCGAGGGTGCCGCCGGTGGCGAGCATCGGGTCGAGCACGTAGCACTGGCGGCCGGAGAGGTCCTCGGGCAGGCGCTCGGCGTACGTCGAGGCCTCGAGGGTGTCCTCGTTGCGCACCATGCCCAGGAAGCCCACCTCGGCGGTGGGGAGCAGCCGCATGAAGCCGTCGAGCATGCCGAGCCCGGCACGCAGGATCGGCACGACGAGCGGCTTCGGCGCGGCGAGGCGTACGCCGTCGGCGACCGCGACCGGGGTCTGCACCTGGACCGGGGCGACCCGGACGTCGCGGGTGGCCTCGTAGGCCAGCAGGGCCACGAGCTCCTCGGTGAGGGCACGGAAGGTCGGGGAGTCGGTGGTCTCGTCCCGTAGCGTGGTGAGCTTGTGGGTGACGAGCGGGTGGTCCACGACCTGGGTGCGCATGGGGTCCAGCCTAGGGACGATCGCGCCCGCGGGCGAAAGGGGTTGGCCCCGGATCACGGGTCTGCCACCCTGGTCACACGCCACCTCGCGGGCCCGGAGCCCGCGCCGGTCCAGGGGAGTCCAGATGGAGGACACGATCGACGCCCAGCTCGACGACGTCGACCTGGCCGTGGCCGCCTATCGCCGTGCCGGCGAGTGGGTCGTGGACGAGCTGACCCTGGAGCACTGCGAGGACGTCGAGACCCTCGCGGAGGCGCTGCGCCACCTCGGTGGCGACACCGGAGCGATCGCCCTGGTGAGCATCGACGAGGACTTCTTCGTCATCGTCCGCGTGCAGGGCCCCCGCACCCGGGTGCTGCTCTCGGACGCCAGCGCCGCCGAGGACTGGGACCTCGCCGAGTCGGTGCTCGACCTGCTCGACGAGACCGACCCCGACGACCTCGACGAGCGTGACGAGGACGAGCCCGCCGGCGACCTCGGGCTGCTGGTCGACCTCGGCGTCGCCGAGGAGGTCATGGAGGAGCTGATCGACGACGTCGACCTCTACCCCGACGAGGCGCTCTCCGACCTGGCGCGCCTGATGGGCTTCGGCGAGCTCTTCGACGACGTCGTGGGCCTGACCTCCGCGTGATCGGCGATCGCTGGGTGGACCCGATGCGGGCCGCCCTGGAGCAGGCGCGCGCCGCGCTGGCCACCGGTGACGTCCCCATCGGTGCGGTCGTGCTCGACCCGGGTGGTGAGGTGGTCGGTACCGGTCGCAACGTCCGCGAGGCCGAGGCCGACCCGACGGGGCACGCCGAGGTCGTGGCGCTGCGTGGGGCCGCGCGCGCCCGGGGCGAGTGGCGCCTGGAGGGCTGCACCCTGGTGGTCACCCTCGAGCCGTGCACGATGTGCGCAGGTGCCGCGGTGCTCTCGCGCGTGGAGCGGGTCGTCTTCGGGGCCTTCGACGACAAGGCCGGCGCGGTCGGCAGCCTGTGGGACGTGGTGCGCGACCGACGCCTCAACCACCGCCCCGAGGTCGTCTCCGGGGTGCTGGCCGAGGAGTCGGCCGCGCTGCTCGCGGACTTCTTCGACGGGCGGCGCTAGTCCGCCAGCCGGGAGCGGGTCAGGAACCTGACGCCGTACGGCGCCTCGAGGCTGAACCCGGCGCCGCGGCCCTTCACCACGTCGATCGTCAGCACCGTGTGCTTCCAGTACTCGTGCTGCGCCTTGGACATCCACACGGGCACGGCCCGCTCCAGGCCGACGTCGAGGTCCCCGAGGTGCACGTCGGCGTCGCCGAGCATGAAGTCCCCGTCGGGGTAGCACATCGGCGCCGACCCGTCGCAGCAGCCGCCGGACTGGTGGAACATCACCGGTCCGTGGTCGGCCGTGAGGCGGCGGAGCAGCTCCGCCGCCTCGTCGGTGACATCGACCATCAGAAGAAGCCGAGCGCGTCCGGGGAGTAGGACACGAGCAGGTTCTTGGTCTGCTGGTAGTGGTCGAGCATCATCTTGTGGTTCTCGCGGCCGATGCCGGACTGCTTGTAGCCGCCGAACGCCGCGTGGGCGGGGTAGGCGTGGTAGCAGTTGGTCCACACGCGGCCGGCCTTGATCTCCTTGCCCGCGCGGAACGCCTGGGCGCCGTCGCGGGACCAGACCCCGGCGCCGAGGCCGTAGAGGGTGTCGTTGGCGATCTTGAGAGCGTCGGCCTCGTCGTCGAAGGACGTGAGCGAGACGACCGGGCCGAAGATCTCCTCCTGGAAGATCCGCATCGAGTTGCTGCCCTCGAAGATGGTGGGCTGCACGTAGTAGCCCTCGGCGAGGTCGCCCTCGAGCACGGTGCGCTCGCCGCCGGTGAGGACCTTGGCGCCCTCGGCCTTGCCGATGTCGATGTAGGACAGGATCTTCTCGAGCTGGTCGGAGGAGGCCTGGGCGCCGATCATCGTGGCGTCGTCGAGCGGGTTGCCCTGGATGATCTTCTCCACGCGGGTGACGGCGTCGCCCACGAAGTCGGCGTACATCGAGCGCTGCACCAGCGCCCGCGACGGGCAGGTGCAGACCTCGCCCTGGTTGAGGGCGAACATCGCGAAGCCCTCGAGCGCCTTGTCGTAGAACGCGTCGTGCTCGGCGGCGACGGAGTCGAAGAAGATGTTCGGGCTCTTGCCGCCGAGCTCGAGGGTCACCGGGATGATGTTCTGGCTGGCGTACTGCATGATCAGCCGGCCCGTCGTGGTCTCGCCGGTGAAGGCGACCTTCGCGACCCGCGAGCTCGAGGCCAGCGGCTTGCCGGCCTCCACGCCGAAGCCGTTGACGATGTTGACGACGCCGGCCGGGAGCAGGTCGCCGACGAGCTCGATGAGCTTGAGGATCGACCAGGGGGTCTGCTCGGCGGGCTTGAGCACCACGCAGTTGCCGGCGGCCAGGGCGGGGGCGAGCTTCCAGACCGCCATCAGGATCGGGAAGTTCCACGGGATGATCTGGCCGACGACGCCCAGCGGCTCGTGGAAGTGGTAGGCGACGGTGTTCTCGTCGATCTCGCCGATGGAGCCCTCCTGGGCCCGCAGCACGCCGGCGAAGTAGCGGAAGTGGTCCACGGCCAGCGGTAGGTCGGCGGCGAGGGTCTCGCGGACGGGCTTGCCGTTCTCCCAGGTCTCGGCGACGGCCAGCACGGTGAGGTTCTCCTCCATCCGGTCCGCGATCTTGAGCAGGACGTTGGAGCGCTCGGTCGTCGACGTACGACCCCACGACCCGGCGGCGGCGTGGGCGGCGTCGAGGGCGGCCTCGATGTCCTCCTCGGTGCCGCGGGCGATCTCGGTGAACGGCTTGCCGTTGACCGGCGAGATGTTCTCGAAGTAGTTGCCGCGGATCGGGTCGACCCACTCCCCACCGATCCAGTGGCCGTAGCGGCTCTGGACGGAGACGAGGGAGTCGGGGGCTCCGGGCGGTGCGTAGACGGTCATGGTCGCTCCTTGCGTCGGTGGCGTCAGTGGCAGTGGGCCGTCGACGTGACGGCGCTCACAGACGCTAGGAACCGCGACGTTGCGGGCACGTTGCTGCGGGTCCGCAACCACGTGGACGTGCCAGCATGGGGCGGTGCGGCCACCCGAGTGCGACCTCTGCGGCGCGAGCGGCGAGGACGTGGTCACGGTTCACTTCGCCGGGGAGCACGACGGTGCGGGGTCGACCAGGGGGTCGGAGGTCGGGCACCCGGACGGGGTCGCCTGGCTCTGTGCCGGGCACGTCGACGCGACGCGATCCCTGACCCACCTGACGTTCACGGCGGCGCGACGGGTCATCGGGCTCACCGAGGTCCCGCCCGGGGTGCCGTCGCTGCTGAGCCTGCAGTGGCCGAGCGGGACCGGTGGCACCGACGGCGTCGAGGTCAGCAGCAGCGAGGTCCTGTGGTGGAGCCGTCCGGGTGGATCAGGTGGCCGCTTCGGGGAGGCCGCCCGCGGGCAGTCCCACGAGGACTACCGCCTGCACGGCCCAGCGGTCGCGTGCCCGCCGGAGGTCGAGCGCCAGGTGGACGTAGCCGTCGGACGGTGAGTGCTCAGCGCAGCTCGCGGTCGAGGCGGGTGACCTGTCCGTCGACGAGCGCGCGCATCGGCGAGGTCGTCGGCACGACGGCCTGCTGGGCCACCCACATGTCGTAGTCGTCGCGGCCCCACGCCGAGCGGGTCCAGGCCGACATCAGGTCGGCCTCGCGGCTGCGGAGCAGGGCGTGGCGCAGCGAGGACTCCAGCCCCTCCCGCAGTCGTACGACGCCGGGTGCCGTCGACCGAGGCAGGACCGGGCCCCGGTAGGACCGCATAGCGCCGCGCAGGTCGCCGGCCGCGAGCAGGGCCTCGGTGGCGATCCAGTCGCCGGAGACCGAGGCGGTGAGCCGGTAGGGCCGGGAGGCCAGCAGCTCCTCCCCGAGCAGCCCGCGCAACCGGTTGAGCTCGGCGCGCAGGGTGGATGAGCCGCCGTCGTCCTCGTAGAGCAGGACCGCCAGCTCGTCGCCGGTGAGGCCTGCCGGGGCGGAGGCGAGCAGCATGGCGAGCTCGGAGTGCCGGGGGCTGAGCCGCAGGGTCGAGAGGCGTCCACGGCCGTCGTCGACGGTGAGCAGGGCCTCGCTGCGCCCCAGCGACTCCAGCATCAGCCCGATGCCGCTGGTGCGCGGTGCTGCCTGGCGGGTGGAGAGCTGGTCGCGGGCGAGCTCGGCCTCGGCCATCCGGGCTGCGGCGCGCACCATCGCCAGGGTCTGGGGCACCACCACCTGGTCGCCACCGGTGACGTCGAGGACGCCGAGCAGCTCGCTGGTCGCGGGGTCGTGGATGGGGGTGGCGGCGCACGACCAGGGCTGCACGCTGGCGCGGAAGTGCTCGGCGCGGGTGATGGTGGCGGATCGGCCGGTGGCCAGCGCGAGGCCGGGGGCGTTGGTGCCGGCGATCCGCTCGTCCCAGTTGCTGCCCTCGACGAAGCCGATCGACTCGGCCTTGCGCAGCGTGCTGGGGGCGCCGCACACCCACAGCAGCTGGCCGGCGGCGTCGCCGATGGCCATGACGGCGTCGCAGTCGCGCACGGCCTGCCCGAGCACGTCGTCGAGCAGCGGGAAGACCCGGGCCAGCGGATGCGCCTCGCGCAGGCTGTGCAGGTCGGACTCCTGGATCGTCACCGGCGCCTCGGGGGCGTCGGAGGTGACACCGGCGGCGGCAGAGCGCTGCCAGGACTCGGCGACCTCGGCGCGCATCGCGCCGCGGGCGGTCCGTCGGCTCATGAGATCAGTAGACATCGTGGAGGGGCACCTCGCCAGGGAACGGTGTGACCGGCGTCTCTCGCAAGACGTCTTGCAGGGTCGCGCCACCGACGTTGCAACGACGTTGCATCAGGTGGCGAGCACGAAGTCCGACCAGCGCATCCGGTGGACCGGCCAGGTCGCCGGCGACGTGGGTGGCGGCAGGCCGGGGGCTCGCGAGCGGTAGCGACGACCGCTCGCGGTGGTCGTCTCGACCTCGTGCTGGCGAGCCAGGGCGGCGGTGACGACTGCCGACCAGGCCGCGGACTCCTTGACGTGGTTGCAGCCCTCGCAGAGCCCCTGTCCGTTGACGGCGCTGGTGGCTCCGCCGTCGGCGTGGGGGACGACGTGGTCGCGGTGCCGGACGGGCGCGTCGCACCAGGGGGTGCGGCAGGTCCGGTCGCGGGCCTCGAGGAAGGCCGCCAGCCCGGCGGGGAAGGTGCGTGCCTGGCTGTCCATCGCCACCAGCTGCCCCGCGGGGTCGACGTAGAGGCGTCGCAGCGACGCGAGGCCCTCGGCGTGCGCGCGTGCGACGAGGTCGCGCACGTCGTCCGCGCACAGCGGCACCGGTCCGACGCCGGGGGCGCCGACCCAGCCGGCCTGGTCGCCCTGCGCACCCGGAAGGTTGAGCAGGACGCCGTCGCTGACGGTCACCTGCACCACGACCGGGACGACGGGCGTGCCTTCGGCGGTGGTCTCGGACAGTGCTCGCGTCACGAGGGTGTCGGCCATGACCTGGCCGCGGGTGCGCTCGTCGCCCGCCGCGCGGGCGGAGTCGGCGGCTCGGCTCAGCGTCGCGTGCACCGAGACGCCCTCGGACAGCGGCAGCAGCGCCGAGAGGCGGACCATGCCGTCGGCGGCGGGTCGCAGGCTGGTGTGGCGTTCGTTGACGGCCTTGCGGTGCCGCGCGACGGCGGCGGCCGGGTCGGCGGCGTACGCCCGACGATCGACCTCGGCGCGGAACCGTCGCTCGCCCCACCCCTCGGTCGTCGATCGGTCGGCCATCAGGGCGGCGTCGATCGCGCGCCGGTCGGCGAGGCTCAGGCAGGCCGTGCCCTGCGCGATCTGGAGCGCCCGCCACTCGCTGCACCAGCCGGCCTGCATCGCGGCCAGCGTGTGCGGCAGCTCCCGGCACAGGACAACGGCGAGCCCGAGGTGGATGCCGCCCCGGTGCGGCGACTCCCGACGCGCGAGGGCGACCTCGGCCCCGATGCCCCGCTCGCGGAGCGCGGCAGGCAGATGGGCCCGCTCCTCGACGCGCGCGGTCTTCAGGGCGACGGCGAGCCGGGCCTGCGCCGCGGCCACGGTGTTCTTCAGTGACTCGAGCTCGTCGATCAGGTCGACGGCTTCCCCGGAACGCTCACCCGGAGCGGCCTGCTCGACCGCAGTCGTGCGCGCCAGCACCTGCTGCTGCAGGTCGCTGAGCGTGGTGGCCGAGGTCATGACGACACGCTAGTCGAACACCAGTTCGAACGCAAGGGTGCCGGAAGACGATTTCGTCCCGATCAGGTCGCTCCGGTATGTTCACCTGCGGTGGCGTGTCCGAGCGGCCGAAGGTGCATCACTCGAAATGATGTGTGGGGTCAAACCCACCGTGGGTTCAAATCCCACCGCCACCGCCAGCGTCGCGAGAGCCCCGGAGACCTCCTGGTCCCGGGGCTCTCGCCGTCTGCGACGCTGTCGGGGTGCGGACCTGGCTGCTCCTCGCCGGTGCGGTGCTCTGCGAGGTGTCCGGCTCGCTGTCCCTGAAGCTCGCCCTGGACCACCGCTGGCTCTACGTGCTCGTGGTCGTCGGTTACGCAGCGTCCTTCACGCTGCTGGCGATGGTGCTGCGCCGTGGCATGCCGCTGGGGGTGGCCTACGGCATCTGGGGTGCGTCGGGCGTCGCGCTGACCGCCGTGCTGTCGGCGCTCGTGCTGGGAGAGCCGTTCACCGCGCTCGTGGTGCTCGGGCTGGTGCTGATCGTCGGCGGCGTCCTCACCGTCGAGCTCGGGTCCGAGCGTGCCCAGCGTGCCAGGGAGGCCGACTGATGGCGTGGCTGCTGCTCGCCGGTGCCATCGTCTGCGAGGTCGGGGGCACGCTGTCCCTCCGGGTGGCGGCGACGGGGCGCCGGGGCTGGTACCTCCTGGTCGTCACGGCGTACGTCGCCGCGTTCTCGCTCCTCGGCCTGGCCCTCGCCGGCGGGCTGGGGCTCGGTGTCGCCTACGGCGTGTGGGCCGCGACCGGTGTCGCGTTGACCGCGGTGGGCTCCCGCCTGCTCTTCGACGAGCCGCTGACCCCGCTCATGGGCGCCGGACTCGCGCTCATCATCGTCGGTGTCCTGCTCGTCGAGCTCGGCGTCCACGCGGGCTGAGGTGCCGGGCCCCCGGCTCAGGACGGCAGCCACACGCTGAAGGCAGGCGCCTCGCCCTCGCCCCAGAGCCCGTCTCTCACCCTCACCTCGTACGCCGCTGGGCCGGCCTTGCCGATCTCGATCGCCGCGGTGCCGGCCGCGTCGGTGGTGACCCGGACCCGCTGCAGGACCTTGCCTCGACGCAGCACTCGCACCCGGAGCTCCTGGTCGGGGCCCCACCCGGTCAGCCGGGCGTCGAACATCTCGCCGTCAGTCGGGTACTCCGGTGCCGAGGTGACCGCGGGGTCGTAGCCGGGGCGCGCTGACACCGCGACGTACGCCGTCTGCACGAGCTCACCGGGCTGGGCGGCGTCGCTGACCTGCACCGCGTGGACGCCCTCGGCCAACCCGGTGGTCAGGCACGTGAGCCGCTCGTCGTCGTACTCGCACGGCACCGCACCCTCGACCCGCTCGTCCTGACGCAGCCCCTTCTCTGCGGGGCCGATCGTGACCGTGATGTCGCCGTCCGGGTGCACCACACGCCCGGTCACGTCCTCGCCCGGCGCGACGGCGGGCGGCACGTCCTCGACGCCGAGCGGGGTGTCGACGGCGAAGCCGCAGCCGGACGTCGCCGCGAGGGTCAGCAGGGTCATCAGGAGCAGCGGCGTGCGTGGGGCGAGGGGCATGACGGCAGCGTGCCCCGTCGTGTGCCCGGCACGCTTGAGCACGCGGGCTCAGCCACGACCTGATCCGCTGCCGGATCCGCTGCAGCCGCGCCACCGGCGGCCTCGTCGCTGGGCCCAGCTCACCCGCTGAGCAGTCCGAGCAGTCGTCGGATGACGCTGTGCCACCACCCAGTGGGCTCGACCGAGGAGCCGGGCCCTGTCCCCAGCGCCACCGGAGCGGTGACGGTGGCGGGCTCGAACCGCCCGACCCCGGGAGTCTCGGAGCTCCACGCCGTGCAGGGGTTGACGCTCGGCCTGCCCCGCTCCATGACGGGCGCCATCACCCACAGCCGCTCGGGGTCGGGGTCGCCGGAGGCGACGGCGCCGTCCCACCAGCCCGGCAGACCGAGGACCAGCGTGAGGGTGTCGTCCACCGGTCCGCCCCACCAGACGTCCTCGACCGCGACGACGGCCTCGTCGGTCACCAGGTCCACGGACACGAACCGTGCGGTGAACACCTGCTCGGCGTCACGCAGCACTGCCGAGGGCCCGACGCACGACAGCGCAGCAGCGGGCCCGGCCGCCACCACGGGGAGCCCCACGAGGAGGCAAGCGGTGAGGGCGGCGACGAGCAGACGACGTACGACGGTCCCGGTCATGTTCCTCAGACGACGCGGCCGGGCGGTCGGTTCCCCGGTGACGCGATGCCCGAGGATGGCCCGCGTGATCATCGTCGAGTTCGAGGGCAAGCGCCCCCGCGTCCATCCCGAGGCCTTCGTCGCCGAGACCGCCACCCTGATCGGTGACGTGACCGTCGAGAAGGGCGCGAGCGTCTGGTACGGCGCGGTCCTGCGCGGCGACATCTGCACGATCGTGGTGCGCGAGGGCTCCAACATCCAGGACAACTCCGTGCTGCACGCCGCCCCGGGCCACACGCTCACCGTGGGCCCGGACGCCACCGTCGGGCACTCGTGCACCGTGCACGGCCGCGACGTCGGGGAGAGGGCGCTCGTCGGCAACGGCAGCACGCTCCTGGACGACTCGGTCGTGGGTCCCGGCACCCTGGTCGGAGCGGGCTCGGTGGTCACGCCGGGCACCGAGCTGCCCGGCGGCATGGTCGCCACGGGCATCCCCTGCAAGCCGCTCAAGCCGGTCGAGGGCACCAGCTCCCAGCTGTGGATCGACTCCAACGCGGAGTACTACCGCGACCTCGCCGACCGCCACCGTCGTACGGCGCGGACGACCGACCCCCTGGTCTAGACCACCGGCAAAGACATGCCCCAGGGCGTAACCCGCGTCACACGGCGACGTTGCGCGGACCGAGAGCATCCGTATTTCTCGATTCCCTGGGGAGGGAGCCTGATGTCGTCATCCCGTCGTCCCCCCGTACGTCCGACCGTCCGCTCGACCGTCCGCTCGACCGGTCGCGCCGCCGCAGGTCTCGTCGCCAGCCTCGGCCTCGCCGCCGGTGGCGTGGCCGCCGCGCAGCCGGCCACCGCAGCGACCCCGGCCGCCGAGCCGGCGTCCTCGCTGCTCGGTGGTGTCGCCGGCCTCGCCGAGCTGCGTGACTACGTCGTCACCGTCGACCCGGCGCTCGACGTCGTGCCGCGCCTCGCGCGGCAGCTGACCGAGCCGCTGGGCGGCACCGTGCTGTTCACCTACGACGAGGTGCTCAACGGCTTCGCCGTCCGGCTCCCGGCCGTGGCGGCCCCCGCCCTGCGCGCCCTGCCCGCCGTGGAGACCGTCCGCGCGGACGTCGAGGCCGTCGCCACCGGCGAGCAGGCCGACGCCACGTGGGGCATCGACCGCACCGACCAGCGCTCGCTGCCGCTGGACTCCACCTACTCCTACGCCGACGACGCCGGCCGCGACGCTCACGTCTACGTCATCGACACCGGTCTCAACCCCGACCACGCCGAGTTCGCCGGCCGCGTCGGCGAGGGCCGCAACTTCATCGCGGGCGGCTTCCTCGGCCTCGGCAGCGTCGACCCGACCGCCTGGGACGACTGCAACGGTCACGGCACCCACGTCACCAGCACGGCCGCCGGCAGCACCTGGGGCATCGCCAAGAAGGCGACCGTCCACGCCGTCCGCGTGCTCAACTGTCAGGGCTCCGGCAGCGGCGCCGCGATCATCGCCGGCATCGACTGGGTCGCCCAGAACGCCGAGCCCCAGTCTGTCGCGAACCTCTCGCTCGGCACCGTGAGCCGCTCGGCCGACGTCGACAACGCCGTCACCGCACTCGTGCAGTCCGGCGTCGCCGTGGCAGTCGCTGCGGGCAACGACAACAAGGACGCTTGCACGACGTCCCCGGCCGCGGCGCCGGCCGTCCTGACCACCGGCTCGACCGAGCGCACCGACGCCCGGTCGTCGTTCTCCAACTACGGCTCCTGCGTCGACCTGTTCGCGCCGGGCAGCAGCATCACCGCCGCCGACCACCGCAGCACCACCGGGTCGACCGTGCTGAGCGGTACGTCGATGGCCAGCCCGCACGTCGCCGGCGTCCTGGCCCTGGTCCGCTCGATGGTCCGGCGTCGCGGTCGACGACCCGAGCATCGACCGCGCCCCCAGCGCCGCGTTCACCAGCAGCTGCGACGGCCTCACCTGCTCCTTCGACGCCAGCGGTTCCCGCGACGACAAGGGAATCGCGGCGTACTCCTGGTCCTTCGGTGACGGGTCCTCGGCCTCCGGCGTGAGCCCCGCGCACTCCTACGCCGACGGCGGCGCCCGCACGGTGACCCTGACCGTCACCGACACCGCCGGCCAGAGCGCCAGCACCACCGGCCAGGTGGCGCCGTTCGACCCGACCTCGGTGCCGTGCACCGGCTGCATGGAGTACTCCGGCACCCTCGCCGCCGGCGGCACCGCCTACCCGGCCGGCTCCGCGGGCTTCACCGCCAGCGGCTCCCTCGAGGGCTGGCTCCGCGGCCCCGCCGCCGCCGACCACCGCAGCACCACCGGGTCGACCGTGCTGAGCGGTACGTCGATGGCCAGCCCGCACGTCGCCGGCGTCCTGGCCCTGGTCCGCTCGAACGCAGCCCCCTGACCGACCCCGCTGAACCCTCCCGGCGGCCCTAGGGTCGGAGGCATGTCTCTCCCGAGCGTGTCCTCCGAGTCCCTGGGGCCGTCGGTGCGTGTCGAGCGCGACGGCCCGGTCACGACCGTCATCATCGACCGGCCCCACGCCCGCAACGCCGTCGACGGCCCGACGGCCGCGGCGCTGGCCGAGGCGTTCCGCGCCTTCGACGCCGACCCCGAGCAGCGGGTCGCGGTCCTCCACGGGGACGGTGGCACGTTCTGCGCCGGCGCCGACCTCAAGGCCATCGGTACGTCGGAGGGCAACCGTGTCGATCCGCTGCCGGCCGACGGGCCGATGGGGCCCACGCGGATGCGCCTGTCCAAGCCGGTGATCGCCGCGATCGAGGGTCACGCCGTGGCCGGTGGGCTGGAGCTCGCGACCTGGTGCGACCTGCGGGTGGCCGCCGGCGACGCGGTGCTCGGGGTCTTCTGCCGCCGCTGGGGCGTGCCGCTGATCGACGGCGGGACGGTGCGGCTGCCGCAGCTGATCGGGACCAGCCGCGCGATGGACCTCATCCTCACCGGGCGCCCCGTCGACGCCTGGGAGGCCGAGCGGATGGGCCTGGTCAACCGAGTCGTGCCGGTCGGGCAGGCCCGGGTCGAGGCGGAGGGCCTGGCCCGGCAGCTCGCCGGGCTGCCGCAGACGTGCCTGGTCCACGACCGGCTCTCGGTGCTGGAGTCGGAGGGGCTGACCGAGGAGGAGGCGCTCGAGGTCGAGCACCGGCACGGACTGGTCTCGCTCACCGAGGCCGTCGAGGGCGCGCAGCGGTTCGTGGCCGGCGAGGGCCGGCACGGGCGGGCGCTGGACCAGCCCTGACCTGATCTGGGCCGGGCGTCAGCGCAGCTCGCCGCGCGAGCCGAGGCAGACCGCGACCAGCTCACCGGGCGAGACGCCCTCGTGGGCGGCCCAGCCGCGGGCGAAGGAGACGACGCGCAGCTCGCCGGCCGGCGTACGGATGAGGGAGGCCGCTGGGGTGGAGCCGTCGGCGAAGCCGGTGGTGCTGCAGCGGTGGTCCGTCATGAGCCGTGCGAGCTGCGCGTCGACAGGCGTGGCCGCGGAGGGAGGGGCCGCGGGCTCGGCCTGGACGTGGGACGCGAGTCCGATGGAGACGACCGCGCCCAGCACCAACCCCTTGACCACGTCGAGCGCACGGGGCACGACCCAGGGAGGGGTGGGCCGCGCGAGGCGCTCGGTGGGGGAGTCGGGCATGCCACCACAACGAGGCCGCGAGCCGCCTGGTCACGCCGGTAAGGACCGGTGTGACCCGAGCCACCCCCGCTCGTGGTGCACCGATGGGCCAGGATGGCTCGGTGACCTGGTTCTCCTCACCGACCGACGCCGCCGAGCGGCTCACCGCCACCGGCTACCTCGCGGACACCGCGACGGCGACCACGACCTACCTCGCCGGCGCGCTGGAGAAGCCGCTGCTGCTGGAGGGGCCGGCGGGTGTCGGCAAGACCGAGCTGGCCAAGGCGGTCGCCCGCTCCACGGGAGCCGAGCTGGTGCGCCTGCAGTGCTACGAGGGGCTGGACGAGGCGCGCGCCCTCTACGAGTGGAACTACAAGAAGCAGCTGCTCCGCATCCAGGCCAGCCAGGGCCAGACCTGGGACGAGACCCACGACGACATCTTCACCGACGAGTTCCTGCTGACCCGCCCGCTGCTGACCGCGATCCGTCGGGAGCAGCCGACGGTGCTGCTGATCGACGAGGTCGACAAGACCGACGTCGAGGTCGAGGGGCTGCTGCTGGAGGTGCTCAGCGACTTCCAGGTCACCATCCCGGAGATGGGGACGATCGCCGCGGTGCGCCGCCCGTACGTCGTGCTCACCTCCAACGCCACCCGTGAGCTGTCCGAGGCGGTCAAGCGGCGCTGCCTCTACCTCCACCTGGAGTACCCCGACGCCGACCGCGAGCGCGACATCGTGCTCTCCCAGGTGCCCGAGCTGGAGGAGGGCGTGGCCACCCAGCTGGTCACCCTCGTCGGCCGGCTGCGCGAGCTGGAGCTGAAGAAGGCCCCGTCCATCGCGGAGTCCATCGACTGGGCGCGCACCCTGCTGGCCCTGGAGATCAAGGACCTCGACGACGCCGCCGTCACCGCCACCCTGGGCGTCGTCCTCAAGCACGTCACCGACACCGAGCGCGCGGTCAAGGAGCTGCGCCTGGCCCGCGTCTGAGCCGCGGCCCCACCGTCGTCAGCGTCATGAGCCCCCGTTCCGGTCTGCTGGACCGCCACATCGCCTTCCTTGAGGCGCTGCGGGCCGCCGGCCTGCCCGTGTCCATCTCCGAGGACCTCGACGCCGTGTCGGTGCTGCAGGCCCTGGACTGGGCCGACCGCGCGACGCTGAAGGAGGGGTACGCCGCCACGCTGGTCAAGCGGCACCAGTGGCGACCGACCTTCGACGCGCTCTTCGACCTCTACTTCCCCCGGATGGTCGGCGAGGGGGCCGGCGGCCGGCTGGACCCGGCGGCCGAAGGTCAGGAGGGCGAGGCCGGGGAGCCGGGAGAGGGCGGCGAGGAGCAGGAGGCGCCGGCCGGAGCCCGCGACAACGGGGCCGCGCTCGCGGAGTTCCGCGAGCGGCTCGAGCAGGCGCTGCTCGACGGCGACCAGGAGGCCCTGGACGCGCTGGCGGTCGAGATGGTCGGCCGGTTCGGCGCGATGCCGGGGCGTGGCCCAGGGCTGTCGTCGTGGTCGGCGTACACCGCCCTGCAGCGCGTCGCGCCCGGCGAGCTCGTCGACCAGATCGTGCAGGGCCTGATGGCCGACGGGCGCACCGAGGAGGAGGCCGACCGGCTGGCCGGTCGCCGCATCGGCGGGTTCACGCGCCAGGTCGAGGCCGACGCGCGGCGACGCATCGGCGAGGAGAAGGGCCCCGACCACGTCGCCCAGGCCGCGCTGCGACCGACCATCGACCGGCTCGACTTCCTGTCCATGCGGCGCAGCGACCTGGAGGAGATGCGGCGCGAGATCCAGCCGCTGGCCCGCCGGCTCGCCACGCGGCTGACCCAGCAGCACCACGCCCACCGGCGCGGACCGCTGGACTTCCGGCGCACCGTGCGTGCCTCGATCTCCACCGGCGGGGTCCCGCTGACCACCCACCACCGGCCGAAGCGGCCGCACCGCAGCGAGCTGGTCGTGCTGTGCGACGTGAGCGGCTCGGTGGCCAACTTCGCGCAGTTCACGCTGCTGCTGGTCTTCGCGCTGCGCGACCAGTTCACGAAGGTCCGCGCGTTCACCTTCATCGACCACGTCCACGAGGTCACTCACCACTTCAAGCCCGGCGCCGACGTCGTCGACGTGATGACCGAGCTCGCCGCCAGCACCGCCCAGGCGGCGCTGTGGGGGCGCACCAACTACGGCCGGGCGCTGACCACCTTCGCCGAGAAGCACGCTGACGCCATCGGCCCGCGCACCGCCCTGTTGGTGCTGGGCGACGCCCGCTCCAACTACTCCGACCTGGCCGTCGACACGCTGTCCGAGCTCGTGGACCAGTGCCGGCACGCCTGGTGGCTCAACCCCGAGCACCAGCGGCACTGGGACACCGGCGACTCCGCGGCCTCGCGCTACGCCGCCGCGATGCCCATGGTCGAGTGCCGCAACCTGACCCAGCTCACGGAGTTCGTCCACCAGGTCCTCTGACGGGTGCTCCGCGGGTGGGGGCTCGTCCTGCCACCCGGACGGGGCGTGACGGTCGTCGCAGGGCGTCGTTGAATACCTGAAACGTGTTCACGTCTTGGGAGGTCCCATGTCCCGCCTCGTCCGCTCCGCGCTCGCCACGGGCGTGGGCGCTGCCATCGCGCTCGGTGCCGCCGCCCCGGTGACGACGTCCGCCTCGGCGGCGCCCGCGCCGGTCGTCGCCGCTGCTCCCGCTCCCCAGGTGCCCGCTGCTGCCCCGGGGAGGACGAAGGGCAAGGACCTGCGCCGCGTGGTGTACGTCGGCAACAACTGGGACGGCACCGCCGACGTCCTGCTCCCCGGCAGCTTCAAGCGGATCGGCCGGCTCGACATCGTCCCGGACTACGACGAACGGATCGCCGAGATCAGCCTCAACCCCTACCGGCTGGTCTACTACCTCGCCATCCAGCAGCTCATCGGCGAGGGCCACGACCAGCTCGTGGACGACATGTACTCCTCCAACGACGGACGTCTGCTGATCGTCTCGCGCCCCTCCTTCGCCGACGTGGTCGCCCTCGACCTGGCGACCGGGGAGATCGTGTGGCGCTTCGCCGTCGACGGGGTGCGCTCGGACCACATGGCGCTCTCGCCCGATGGGGAGACCGTCGTGGTGTCGGCGTCGACCGGCAACGTCGTGCACGCCCTGGACGTCGAGACCGGTGAGGAGGTCGGCGGCTTCGAGTCCGGCGGCTCGCCGCACGAGTCGGTCTACCTCGACGACGGCGAGACGATCCTGCACGCCAGCATCGGCATGGTCTACAGCCCGCTCGACGACCCCGCGCTCGACGCCACCAAGCAGGAGCGGGTGCTGCAGCTCGTCGACGCCGACACCTTCGAGATCATCCGCCGCTACGACCTGCGTGCGGCGCTGGACGAGGCCGGCCTCGAGGACGTCTCCACCGCCGTGCGCCCGCTGACCCACACCCCCGACGACGACACGTTCGTCTTCCAGCTCTCCTTCTTCCACGGCTTCGTGGTGATGGACCGCAGGACCGGGAGGATCACCAAGGTCAAGCGACTGCCGAACCTCATCCCCGACACCCCGCGCGAGCTCTATCTCCTCGACTCCGCGCACCACGGGATCTCGATGGACCCCACCGGCAAGCACATCTGCGTCGCCGGGACGATGTCGGACTACGCGACCGTCGTGTCCTACCCGCGGATGAAGCGCTCGAAGCTGCTCAAGGGCGGCCTCAAGCCCTACTGGGTCACCCAGTCGTGGAACGGCAAGCACTGCTACATCTCGTGGTCGGGCTCCGACACGGTCTCCAAGATCTCCTACCGCAAGGCCAAGATCGTGCGGACGACCGACGTCGGCTACCACCCGCAGCGGGTGCGCAACGGCTTCATCCAGCGCTCCTACGTCGCCGACCTGCCCCAGGACCAGCCCGGTCACGGCTGAGGCTCCCGCACCACCTGGAAGACCCTGCTGGTGACCTCGGTGCCCTCCGGTGCGCCGAGGAAGCCCGCGCGGTGCAGCTCGCGGACCGCCGCGTGCACCGAGGGGTCGGTGCTGGCGTCGACCAGGGCCGCGCCCTCGGCGTACGCCTCGAAGCCGTGGTGGGCGGCGACCCCCTCGCCGCCGGCACGGCTCTCGAAGGTGACGGTGACCTGCTCGACGGAGTCCGGGTTGGCCACCCCGTCCAGCAGGGGTACGACGTCACCCCGGTGCTCCAACGACAGCACGTGACTCCCTGCGGGGAACCCGTCGAGCTGCCCGGTCGGTGAGCCCAGCGTCACCGCGTGGCTGATCGGCACGCCGTGCTCGCACGCGGAGGCCAGCAGGTCGGCGGCGAGCATGCCGCCCTGGCTGTGCCCGACGACGAGGACCGGGTCGTCCCCGACGCCGGCCTGTGCGAGGGCCTCGAGGACCCCGTCGGCGTAGCCGTTGTCGAGGCCGCCGACGAGCCGCAGGTTGGTGCCCATGTCGCGCACGTCGCCGTCCTCGGTCCAGGGCAGCGTGGTCATGTCGTCGGTGCCGGGCAGGAGGAGCACGTGACGGGTGTCGCCGCCGGGACCGGTGAGCGTCTGCAGCTCCAGGGTGCCGTTCAGCTCCGGGTGGTCGGGGCCGCTGAGCTCGCTGAGCTGGCGGGCGTGGTCGACGAGGTCTGCGACGGAGCGGGGCGCGGTGGTCGACGACTCGACCCGGACGCCCGGCAGGAGGGTCGTGCGGGCGGGGCGCCCGGGGTAGAGCCGCGCCAGCAGGCCGGCGGCTGCTCCGGCGTCGGCGAGGTCGAGGGGCAGCCCGAGCGGCCCTCCCGGTGCGCCCGGCGTCAGCCCGTCCCACACTCCCTCGAGGAACCCGCCGCCGCCGGCGACGAGGTGCTCGACCTCCTGGGGGTGCTCGGTGAGCCACGTCTCGACGAGCGGTGCGGCCCGGGCGGGGAGGTCGGGCACCGTCAGGGCGATCCTCCCGGCCGCGAGCGCCGCGGCCGGGAGGGCGGCGGGAGCGGTGGCGCCGAGCGTCCACCCGACGGTGCGACCCACCTGGTGCTCCACCGCGGCCACGGCCTCGGCAGCGCCTGCGTCGGCCGCCTCCAGGACGCCGACCAGCAGACGCAGGGCCCGGGCGTCGACCTCCCAGCCCAGCGACTCGACGCCGACGCCGTCGGGGCCGGTGGTGGCGACGAGCACCGCGGCCTCCGCCTCGGCGAAGGTCCCCGGCGACAGCAGCGCCGACGCCAGCAGCTCCGGGTCGAGCAGGGTGCGGGCCCCTTCGGCCGCCCAGCCGCGCATCTGTCCGGCGG
>LUMU01000113.1_pt1 | contig 53817 bp, 49 predicted proteins | sample 729751 | NCBI WGS metagenome assembly LUMU01 (sample SAMN03860300, study PRJNA289734) | marine metagenome | biome: seawater column; feature: ocean; material: water; isolation source: Red Sea water column Station 192 - depth 100m | place: Saudi Arabia: Red Sea | collected 2011-10-15 | depth 100 m
ACACGGTGCCGCCGTGCGCGGCCACGATCGCCTCCACCAGGGAGAGGCCGAGGCCGGCCCCGCCGGGGTCGACTCCGCCGCGGGTGCGGGACACGTCGCCGCGCACGAACCGCTCGAAGGCGTGCTCGGCGAGCTCGGGGTCGAAGCCGGGGCCGTCGTCGTGGACGGTGAAGCCGGTCGGGGTCGCGGCGACGGTGATCGTGGAGCCCTGGGGAGTGTGCTTGCGGGCGTTGGTCAGCAGGTTGGTGACGACCTGGTGCAGTCGCTGGTCGTCACCGACCACCTCGACGACGTCCTCGGGCAGCTCGAGCCGCCAGTGGTGCGAGGGCGCCAGCACCCGGGCGTCGGAGACCGCCTCCAGCAGCAGGCGGGTGAGGTCGACCGGCTGCTGCTCGAGTGGCCGCCCGGAGTCGAGCCGGGCCAGCAGGAGCAGGTCCTCGACCAGGGCGGTCAGCCGCACCGACTCCTCGGCGACCTTGGTCAGGGCGGTGCGCTGGGTGCCGGTGTCGTCGGGTCGGCGCTGGGCCAGCTCGGTGTAGCCGGCGATCGTGGCCAGCGGCGTGCGCAGTTCGTGGCTGGCGTCGGCCACGAACTGGCGCACCTGCTGCTCGCTGCGGTGCCGCGCGGTCAGCGAGGACTCCACGTGCGCGAGCAGCGTGTTGAGGGCCGCCCCCACGGCACCGGCCTCCGTGCGCTCGTCGGTCAGTCGCTCCGGGACCCGCTCGGCCAGCTCGATCTCCCCGGACTCCAGCGGGAGCGCGGCCACCCGGTGCGCGGTGGCGGCGACCTCGGTCAGCGGCCGCAGCTGTCGGCGTACGACGACCCCGGCCGCGGCCGCCGCGAGCAGGGTCACGAGCAGTCCGAGCAGCACCTCGGCCAGGACCAGCTGGCCCACCGCGTCGTCCACGTCCCGGGTGGGCAGGCCGACGACCACGGTGCTCTCGCCGACGGTCGTCGCGGCGACGAGGTAGTCGCCCGACCGGCCGAGCGGGACCTCCTCGACCCGGCCGTCGGGGTCGACGTCCTCGAGCCGCGACGCGACCCGGTCGTCGAGGGTGTCGCGCTCGCCACGGCCGTCGCCGACCACGATCGCCTGGGGGTCGCTGCCGGGCTCGAGCAGGGCGATGAGGGTGCCCGGGGCGAGGTTGCGCAGGTCCACGCGGGTCTGCTGCTGCACGCCCGGCGGGGTCGGCGGGGTCTCCAGGACGCTGCTGAGGGTGGAGCGCACCTCGTTGTCGAGGCGCTCGGTGAGGGCGTGGCGCATCACCAGCGTGGTGGCGGTGCCGAGCAGCACCGAGACCGCCAGGGCCAGCACCACGGCGGTGAGCACCAGCCGGGCGGTCAGCGACCGCAGCCGGTCGGCGACCCTCCGCGCCCGGGGGTGGAGCCGGGCCCTCACGAGACGGGCTTCAGCACGTAGCCCGCGCCGCGCATCGTGTGGATCATCGGCTGCCGGCCGGCGTCGACCTTCTTGCGCAGGTAGGAGATGTAGAGCTCCACGACGTTGGCCTGGCCGCCGAAGTCGTAGTTCCAGACCCGGTCGAGGATCTGCGCCTTCGACAGCACCCGGCGCGGGTTGCGCATCAGGAAGCGCAGCAGCTCGAACTCGGTCGCGGTCAGCGTGATCTCGTCGCCGCCGCGGTACACCTCGTGGCTGTCCTCGTCCAGGGTCAGGTCCCCGACGGTGAGCACGGTCGACTCGGCGGCGGCCTGGGCGCCGGCGCGGCGCAGTAGGCCGCGCAGCCGGGCGACGAGCTCCTCGAGCGAGAAGGGCTTGGTGACGTAGTCGTCGCCACCGGCGGTGAGGCCGGCGATCCGGTCCTCCACGGCGTCGCGGGCGGTGAGGAAGACGACCGGCAGGTGCGGGTCGGTCGCCCGCATCCGGCGCAGCACCTCCAGGCCGTCGATGTCGGGGAGCATGATGTCGAGGACGACCGCGTCGGGCGCCATCTCCTTGGCGGCCGCGACCGCCTTGGTGCCCGAGTGCGCCGCCTGCACCTCGAAGCCCTCGTAGCGCAGCGCCATCGTGATCAGCTCGGCGATGTTGACCTCGTCGTCGACGACCAGGACACGCAGGGGGCTGCCATCGGCACGGGTGAGCTCCATGGCAGCACTGTGCCCGGTCTCCCTGTGGGTTTCCTGTGAGGTCGGTGTGCGTTCGTGATGGGTCGTGCCCCTGAGCGGGCGGTATGGCGCCCGCTCAGGGGCACGACTCGACTCGGAGGCGTGTCAGCCGACGAGGTCGGCGACCGCGAGGCTGGCGAAGACCATCGCCGTGCCCAGCGGCGCGCCCGGGCCGGGGTAGTAGGGGCCGGTCATCGGCGCGGCGGTGTTGCCGACGGCGTACAGGCCCGGGACGGCGGAGCCGTCGGGTCGCAGCGCCCGGCCGTGCGCGTCGGTGACGACGCCGCCCTTGGTGCCCAGGTCCGACAGCACGAAGCGCGCCGCGAAGAACGGGCCCTGGTCGATCGGGGTGAGGGCCTTGTTGGGGCCCTCCCCGTAGGTGAAGAAGGTGTCGTACTCGTCGGCACCGCGGCCGAAGTCCTCGTCGACGCCGGTGGCGCAGAAGCCGTTCCAGCGCTCGACGGTCGCCTCCAGCTCCTGCGCCGGTACGCCGATGGCCGCGGCGATCCCCGCGATCGACTCGGCCTCCACCCAGGTCCCGGCCGCCAGGTGGTCGGCGGGGTCGCCCTCGGGCATCGCGATGCCGGGGAGGCGGCCGCCCTCCCGGGAGTCGAAGACGAACCACGACGGCACGCGCGCGGGGTCCTTCGCCATCTCCCGGCCGAACCGGTCGTAGGGCAGCGACTCGTTGGCGTAGCGGAGTCCGTGGGCGTCGACCATGACGCCGCTGCGGAACCCGAGCGTGAACGAGCCGGCTCCGTCGGGGTGCTCGAGGCCGGGGCAGAACCACCCGAGACCGGTCCAGTCGACGGCCGCGCCGGCGTTGATGGCCGCGGAGATCGGCTCGCCGGTGTTGGTGCCGCGCGGCGCCATCGTCCAGGCGGCGCGGCCCGGGGTGCCGTGGGCGTGCCGGCGCGACTCGCTGCCCTCGAAGCCGCCGCTGCCGAGCAGCACGCCGCGCCGCGCGCGCACCTCGACCGCGCCCTCCTCGGTCGTCGCCCACACCCCGACGACGTGGTCGCCGGTCGCGTCGGTCTGGGTCATCAGGTCGCGCACGCAGTGGCCGGTGCGGATGGTGCCGCCGGCCTCGACGAAGGTCGCGGCCAGTCGGGCGAATCGGGTCCGGGCTCCAGCCGTCGACCGGCGCCAGCACCGCCCCGAGGTAGGTGCGGGCGGACTCGGTGGAGTCGGCGATGCCGGCGCGCTGCTGGACGGCGCTGCCGGGCAGCCAGCAGGCGCCACCGGAGTAGGCGGAGGTGCCGCCGATCCGGTCGGTCTTCTCCAGCACCACCGTGCGCAGCCCCGCCCGCTGGGCCAGCAGCGCCCCGGTGAGGGCCCCGCCCCCGGACCCGACCACCACGACGTCGTACTCGTTGATCATGCCCGCGATCCTCATCGGTAGAACGTGTTCTAGGCAAGGGCTCGGGGCGGTGCGTCGTACGGGGTCGGGCGAATGGGTTCGTCTGGGTGAGGGCGGGCTTGCCACAATGGGCCGGTCATGGAGGCAGGGACGTCGGTGGAGCGCGAGCCGCTCGAGATCACCTATCCCGCCGACCTCCCGGTCAGCCAGCGCCGCGACGACATCGCCGAGGCGATCCGTGACCACCAGGTCGTGGTGGTCGCCGGTGAGACCGGCTCGGGCAAGACGACCCAGCTGCCGAAGATCTGCCTGGAGCTGGGGCGCGGGCGCACGACGTACCGCAAGGCCCGTGACGGCAAGAAGCGTCCCCGCGGCGGGCTCATCGGGCACACCCAGCCACGTCGGATCGCGGCACGCTCGGTCGCCGAGCGGATCGCCGACGAGCTCGGGCAGCCGCTGGGGCAGGAGTCGGTGGTGGGCTACCAGGTGCGCTTCACCGACCGCACCAGCGCGGACACCCGCGTCAAGCTGATGACCGACGGCATCCTGCTCGCCGAGCTGCAGCGCGACCGGATGCTGTGGCGCTACGACACCATCATCATCGACGAGGCCCACGAGCGCTCCCTCAACATCGACTTCCTGCTCGGCTACCTCAAGCGGCTGCTGCCGCGCCGGCCGGACCTCAAGCTGGTCATCACCTCCGCGACCATCGACGTGCAGCGCTTCTCCGAGCACTTCGCCGACCGTGACGGCACCCCTGCGCCGATCATCGAGGTGTCGGGGCGCACCTACCCCGTCGAGGTCCGCTACCGCCCGCTGTTGGAGCTCCCGGAGGACGACGAGGACGGCGAACCGGTCCAGCGCGACCAGACCGAGGCGATCGTCGAGGCCGTGCGCGAGCTCGCGGCCGAGGGCCCGGGTGACGTGCTGGTCTTCCTGCCCGGCGAGCGGGAGATCCGAGACACCGCCGACGCGCTCGAGGACGCGGCGGGCTCCCTGCGGGGCGCGGGCGGGGGCGTCGAGGTCGTGCCGCTCTACTCCCGGCTCTCGGCCGCCGAGCAGCACCGCGTCTTCGCGCCGCACACCGGGCGCCGCGTGGTGCTGGCCACCAACGTCGCCGAGACGTCGCTGACGGTGCCCGGCATCCGGTACGTCGTCGACACCGGCGTCGCCCGCATCAGTCGCTACTCCCTGCGCACCAAGGTGCAGCGGCTGCCCGTCGAGGCCGTCAGCCAGGCCTCGGCCAACCAGCGCGCCGGTCGCTGCGGCCGCGTGGGGCCGGGCATCTGCATCCGGCTCTACTCCGAGGAGGACTTCCTCGGTCGACCGGAGTTCACCGACCCCGAGATCCTGCGCACCAACCTGGCCAGCGTCATCCTGCAGATGCGCGCGCTCGGCCTCGGCGACATCGCCCGGTTCCCGTTCGTCGAGCCGCCGGACCGGCGCAACGTCTCCTCCGGCCTGCAGCTGCTCGAGGAGCTCGGTGCGCTGCGCGCCGGCGGCGACGGCAAGGACTCGCTCACCGACACCGGGCGTCGCCTGGCGCGGCTGCCGATCGACCCACGCCTGGGCCGGATGATCCTCGAGGCCGACCGGCTCGGCTGCGTGCGCGAGGTGCTGGTCATCGTCGCGGCGATGTCGCTCCAGGACCCGCGCGAGCGTCCCGCCGAGCAGCGCGCCCAGGCCGACCAGCTGCACGCGCGGTTCAAGGCCGAGGGGTCGGACCTGCTGACCTGGCTCAACCTGTGGCGCTACGTCCGCGAGCAGCAGCGCGAGCTGTCCTCGAGCGCGTTCCGCCGGATGTGCAAGCGCGAGCACCTCAACTACCTGCGCATCCGCGAGTGGCAGGACTTCGAGTCCCAGCTGCGGCAGGTGTGCAAGGAGATGAAGATCGAGGTCTCGACGAGCTCGACCAGCGGTGGGGCGGCGTACGACGCCGACGGCATCCACCAGGCGCTGCTCTCGGGCCTGCTCTCCCACATCGGGGTGCTGGAGGAGAAGGAGAAGCCGGCGCCGGGCGCACGGGGCAAGGGCAAGCGGCCCGGCCCGCGCGAGTACCTCGGCGCCCGCGGCGCGCGGTTCGCGATCTTCCCGGGCTCGGGGCTGAAGGGGAGGTCGCCGGCGTTCGTCATGGCCGGTGAGCTCGTGGAGACCTCGCGCCTGTGGGCCCGCCAGGTCGCGGCGATCCAGCCCGAGTGGGCCGAGCGGCTGGCCGGCGATCTGGTGAAGCGGCAGTACTCCGAGCCGCACTGGTCGACCAAGCGCGCCGCCGTCATGGCGCGCGAGCGGGTCACGCTGTATGGCGTGCCGCTGGTCGCCGACCGGCTCGTCAACTACGGCACGGTCGACCGGGCGCTCGCCCGCGAGCTGTTCATCCGGCACGCGCTGGTGCAGGGCGAGTGGGCTGCACTGGAGTCGGGGCGCCAGAAGTTCTACGAGCACAACCGGCGCCTGCTCGAGGAGGCCGCCGAGCTCGAGCACCGCTCGCGGCGCCGCGACATCGTGGTCTCCGAGGACATCCTCTTCGACTTCTACGACGCCCGGGTCGGGCCCGAGGTCGTCTCCGGGGTGCACTTCGAGCAGTGGTGGAAGCGCGAGCGGCAGAAGCACCCGCGGCTGCTCGACTTCGACCTGTCGATGCTCACCCACGACACCGCCGAGGAGGTCACCGAGTCAGACTTCCCCCAGGCGTGGCAGGGGGAGGGGCTGACCTTCAACCTGGCCTACCACTTCGAGCCGGGTGCCGACGACGACGGCCTGACCATCGAGGTGCCGGTCGCGACCCTCAACCGGGTCGGGGCCGACGACTTCTCCTGGAACGTCCCCGGGCTGCGCGAGGAGCTGGTCACCGCGCTGATCCGCTCGCTGCCGAAGAACCTGCGCGTCTCGTTCGTCCCCGCGCCCGACAAGGCGCGGGAGTTCCTGCGGACCGTGCCGGCAGGCGAGGAGCCGCTGCTCGACGCGCTCGAGCGCTGGTGCAGGGCGACGACCGGCGTCGTGGTGCCGCGCGAGGCGTGGGACTGGTCGAAGGTGCCCGAGCACCTGCGCCCGACCTACCGCGTCGTCGACGAGCAGGGCCGCGAGCAGGCCCGCGGCAAGGACCTCGAGGCGCTCAAGCAGCCGCTGCGTGGGCAGTTCCAGCAGGCGATGGACGAGGTCGCGACCGACTCCGGGCTCGCGCGGACCGGCGAGACCACCTGGGTCTTCGGCGACCTGCCGGCCTCGATCACCCAGACCCGCGCCGGGCACGAGGTCACGGCCTACCCCGGGCTCGTGGACGAGGGGTCGAGCGTCGGTCTGGAGGTCGTCGGCTCAGCCGAGGAGCGCGACGCCCGACACCGGCTCGGCGTGCGACGCCTGGTGCTGCTCGGCCTCGACGCCGGCGGCGACCACACCGTGAAGAGGGTCCTCGACGGGCTCGACAACGCCCAGAAGCTCGGCCTGGCCGGCTCGCCCTACCCGACCGTCGCCGAGCTGCTGGAGGACTGCCGTGCGGCCGTGGTCGCCGAGGCCGTCGACGCCCGGCCCCCGGTGCGGTCGCAGGCGGCGTACGACGCTCTCCTGACGGCGGTCCGCGGGGACCTCGAGGCGCGGGTGCGGGGCGTGCTGGCCGACGTGGTGCGGGTGCTGACGACCTGGCGCGGCGTGGAGAAGGAGCTGTCGGGGCGCGCCGACATGGCGATGCTGCCGGCGCTGACCGACATGCGTGGGCAGCTGGCACGGCTCGTCGACCGCGGGTTCGTCGCGGAGGCCGGCCCCTCGCAGCTGCGCCGGTTCCCGGTCTACCTCGCCGCGCTGTCGCAGCGGCGCGAGAAGCTGCTCGAGGGCGGCGGCTCGGTCGGACGCGACCGGCAGCTGATGGACCGCATCGCCGACCTCCAGGACGCCTGGCTGCACCAGGTCGAGGCACTGCCCGAGGGCCGCCCGCTGCCCGAGCGGCTGCGCCAAGCGCGCTGGATGCTCGAGGAGTACCGCATCTCGCTGTGGGCCCAGCAGCTCGGCACCGCACACCCGGTCTCCGACCAACGGATCCGCAAGGTGCTGGGCTGAGGCCCGGGCCTGCTCGACCGCCGAGGGTCAGCCGAGGCGGCCGGCCAGCTCCAGGTGACCGGCGGCCTCGAGCTGCTCGGCGGTGGCGAGCATCCGGCTGACCTCGTCGTGGCTGGCCTCGCCGGTGGCGTGACCGGCCGCCACGACGCGCGCGAAGGCAGAGGCACGGAAGAGCAGGTCGGCGAAGTCGCCGGTCGCGATGCCCCGCAGCACCTCGTCGACCATGGCGCGCAGCTGGTCGGGGCCCGGCGGGTCGGCCACCCCGGCCACGACGCGGGCGACCTGCGCGCGGGCGCGACCCTCTTCGAAGGCCCGTGAGACGCGCACCGGGTCCGCGTGCACCCACTGGCGCAGCAGGTAGAGCCGCCACAGGCAGCCGGCCAGGGTGTCGGCCGGAGCACCCGACCAGACCTCCGCGATCGCCTCGATGCCCTCGGTGTCGGCCAGGTGGAGCAGCCGGTCGGCGACCGCGTCGTCCTCGGACTTCCGCGCCCCGCGCACCAGCAGCGCGGCGGCGCGCTCGGCGGCCTCGGTCACGATCGCCGGGTCGGTCCCGCCCTCGACGGCCTCGAAGAACGCGGCGCTCTTCTGGGTCGGGCGGTGGTGCGGTCTGCTCACCGGGACCACGGTACGCCGCGGCGTACCCCTCCTGCCCCCTCCCGCCCCGACCGTCCCTCCACGCCGAGCCTGCGCGTCCTTCCGGAAGTTCGCGTCGGTTCGGCGGAAGCATTGGGTGGGCGGAAGCATTGGGTGGGCGGGGGATGGCGTCTATGCTTCTCGGGTGCGCCGGGCCGCGGCAGCCCCGGGTCCCAACATCAGCCGCTACGAGCGGCCACGCGCCGTGAGGCGCTCCCGGTCCGGCGCACATCACTCGTCATCACGGGCTCAGCGGGTTCGGCTGGCTCCTCGGGCCGTGGGATCCCCGGGGGCGACTAGGGTCGTGGCCATGGCTGCCTCTCCCCGGGACATGCGCGCGGCGCTGCACCGCGCCCGGCTGCGGGTCACGCGCGGGCTGCGCGTCGCCTACAACCCGCGCACCGACGGCAAGCCCGACCCGGGCGAGGTCGTGTGGGCGTGGGTGCCCTACGAGGAGGACGCCAGCCAGGGCAAGGACCGCCCGGTCCTCCTCATCGGCCGTGACCGGCGCCGGCTCTACGGCCTGATGCTCACCAGCCAGGACCACGACCGCGACGCCGCCGACGAGGCCCGCCACGGCCGCTACTGGATGGACGTCGGCGCCGGCGGCTGGGACCGCGAGCGGCGACCCAGCGAGGTGCGCCTGGACCGGCTCCTGACGCTCGCGCCCGGCGACGTACGCCGGGAGGGGGCTGCGCTGGACCGCCCGACGTTCGAGCGGGTGATCGCCGCGGCCGGTCGCTTCCACAGCTTCGGCTGAGCCGGCAGGCCTGTCAGGGCCGGCGACGTGACGATCGGCACGCCGTCGCGGGCGGGTGCGGCCCCACGGTGTGAGTAGGGTGACGGCGCGGGTCGCGTGACCCGGGATCGGGAGGCGACGTGAGGTTCATCGGGCGTGCCGCTGCACGACGTACGACGGCGGCGCTGCTGTCGACCGTCGTGCTCGCGGGGCTGGCCGCGTGCTCGGACGAGCAGTCCTCGAGCCGGCCGCCGCTGGACCCCGACCCGGTCGCCACGCCCGTCCCCGAGGACCAGCTGACCTTGGCCGTGTGGGGGAGCCGCGCCGAGATCGACACCTACGAGCGGTTGATGGCGGAGTACTCCGTCATCTCCGAGACCTCCGACGTGGAGGTCGTCGCCTTCTCCGACCGCGAGGAGGCGATGGCGGCCCTGGCCGCGGGCGAGGTCGACCCCGACGTGTTCATGGCCTCCCGACGCGACCTGTCCTGGCTGCGCGACGAGGGCCGCACCAGCCCGGTCGACGAGCTGCTCGACGAGCGGTTCGTGGAGTTCGGCGACGTCTACTCCCGCGACGCGCTGCTGGCCTTCTCCGCCGACCGCCGGCTGCAGTGCATGCCGTTCGAGATCTCCCCGACGGTCGTCTTCTACAACACCGACCTCATCGACTTCGAGCGGATGGAGGCGCGCGGTCTCGAGGTGCCCTCCAGTGCCAGCCGCTGGAGCTTCGAGGAGTTCCAGGCCGCCGCCGAGTTCGCGACGCGGCCCCGCAAGGGCACCAAGGGCGTCTACGTCGACCCCTCGCTGGCCGGCCTGGCGCCGTTCATCTACTCCGGTGGCGGCAACCTCTTCGACGACGACGACGCCCCGACCTCCCTGGCCTTCTCCGACGGCTCCACCCGCGACGCCCTGGAGACGACCCTCGGACTGCTGCGCAACGGCCCGCTCACGCTGTCGAGCAAGCAGCTGACCCAGGCGACCCCTCAGCAGTGGTTCCGACGCGGCCGGCTCGGGATGATCACCGGCGACCGCTCGTGGGTGCCCCAGCTGCGCCTGACCCAGGGGCTGTCCTTCGACGTGATGCCGATCCCCACGATCGAGACCTCCGCCACCACCGGCGAGCTGACCGGCTTCTGCCTGGCCCGACGCCCGGTGTCGCTGTCCGGCGCCGCCGACCTGCTCGTGCACCTGATCAGCGACGACGTCGTGCGGCCGCTGACGCGCACCGGCTTCGTGGTCCCGGCCAACCAGCAGGTCGCCCTGTCCGAGGACTTCCTCCAGCCGGGCCGTCAGCCTGTCGAGGCGGGGGTCTTCACCGACTCCGCCGACGACATGGTGATCCCGCCGCTGCTCGACACCTGGGGCGAGCTGCAGCGCGCGGTGGACGACCAGGTGGCCCAGCTGGTCACCGCCCCGGGCGTGCTCGACCTCGAGGGCGCCAGCGCCACGATCGACTTCGCCTCCCAGCTGGTGCTGGCCCCGGAGCTGGTGCTCGACACCGGCGAGGAGGACTCCGGGGAGCCCGGCGACACGCAGTAGGCGCTCTCGGCCAGGGCCGTCATCGCCTCCCGGGCTTGCTGCAGGCGGCGCGCTGCCACGGGATCGCGGTCGGCCCAGGCCCGGGGGGTGGGGGGACCGTCCGAGCGCGGTGCCCGGGTGGGCAGCTCGTCCTCGGGGAGCTCGGCGACCTCGCGCAGCGTGGCCACCCACCGGGAGGAGTAGCGCTCGGCGCCGCGGCCGTGGAAGCCCTTCAGCCCCAGCAGGGAGCCCTTGTCGGTGGGCATGTGCGTGGCGGCGACGGTGATGGCGGAGTCGGGGAGGATGCGGCCCGGGGTGACGTCGCGCTGCTCGGCGAGGGAGTCGCGCAGCTCCCACAGCGCCTTGACCGCCCCGAGGGAGCGACGCCCCCGGACCTTGTGCAGCCCGGAGGTGCGGCGCCAGGCGTCCACGCGCGGGGTCGGCTCGAAGCCGCGCAGCGCGTCGAACTCCTGGCGGGCCCACTCGGCCTTGCCGGTCTCCTCGAGCTCGGCGGCCAGCAGGTCGCGCAGCTCCACGAGGACCTCGACGTCGAGGGCGGCGTACTCCAGCCAGGGCTTCGGCAGCGGGCGCGTCGACCAGTCGACGGCCGAGTGCTCCTTCTTCATCCGGCGGCCCAGCAGGGTCTCCACCAGTGTGGCGAGCCCGACGCGGGGGTAGCCCAGCAGGCGGCCGGCGAGCTCGGTGTCGAAGAGCTCGGTGGGGGAGAGCCCCTCGTCGCGCAGGCAGGGGAGGTCCTGGGTGGCGGCGTGCAGGATCCACTCGGCGTCGCCGATGGCCTCCTGCAGCGGGGCCAGCCCGTCGAAGGCGATGGGGTCGACCAGGTGGGTGCCGGAGCCCTCGCGGCGCAGCTGGATGAGGTAGGCGCGGTTGGAGTAGCGGTAGCCCGAGGCGCGCTCGGCGTCGATCGCGACCGGGCCGGTGCCACCGGCGACGGCCTCGCAGACCGCCTCCAGGGCCTCGGGGGTCTCCACGACCGACGGCATCGGCTCGCGCAGGGCCAGCAGCGGGGCCTTCTCCGGCTCCTGCTCGGGAGGGGTCCCAGGAGCGGGGGCGTCGGTCTCGGGCTGCTCGGGCTGCTCGGGCTGCTCGGGCTGCTGGGGGTCGTGGGGGTCGTGGGGGACGGTCGGCTCGCTCATCTGATCAGCGGCTACGCTGTCCGCGCCGGCTCGGCATCACCGCGACCCCGTCGGGGACCGGCGGCAGCCCGGCGGCGGTGCACATCAGCTCGCCCCACGCCTCGACGTGCGGGGTGGTGTCGGGGGTGCGCTCGGCGCCGTCGGGGTGGACGGGGGTCCACGAGGCGCGGATCTCGATCTGGGCGGTGCCCTGCTCCTCGCTCATCCCGCCGAAGCTCTCGGTCGCCTCGCGGGTGACGGTGCCCGACGCGGCGACGTGCTCGGCGCCGTGGGCGGCCAGGGCCTCGGTCAGCCAGGACCAGCCGACGGCCGACAGCATCGCGTCGGTGACCAGGTCGACCTCGATCTCGGCGCGGACGTAGGCCACGCACCGGAAGGTGCCCTCCCACGCGTCGTTGCCGCTCGGGTCGTGCAGCAGGATGATCCGCCCGGTCGCGACGTCCACGTCGTCGACGGTGACGTCGGCGGAGACGGCGGCGGCGTACGGCGCGATCCGCTGGGGCGCCGGCATCGGCTCCAGCAGCACCTCGGGGCGCACCCGGGCCCGTCGCAGGCCGGCGACCGCCTCGCGGAACGCGGGCGGCTCGGCGGGCGCACCCGCGGCGGGGTGCGTCTCCTGACGGACGACCATGCCCCCACAGTAGGTCGCACCCCTGCGGTCTGATGTGCGAACACGCCGGGACCCTGCCACCCTTGAGCGGTGACGAGCCCCACCCAGGCCTCTGCGGCCGACCTGTCCGGCAGCGCGTTCCTCAAGGCCCTGCGCGGCGAGCCCGTGCCGTACACGCCGGTGTGGTTCATGCGCCAGGCCGGGCGCTCGCTCCCGGAGTACCTCAAGGTCCGCGAGGGCGTGGGGATGCTGGAGTCCTGCATGGACCCCGACCTCACCATCGAGATCACCATGCAGCCGGTGCGCCGCTACGGCGTCGACGCCGCGATCTTCTTCTCCGACATCGTGCTGCCGCTCAAGGCCGTCGGGGTTGACCTCGACATCAAGCCCGGCGTCGGACCGGTCGTCGCCCACCCGGTGCGCACGCTCGAGGACGTCGCCGCGATCCCCGACCTGACCCCCGAGCACGTCCCGTTCATCACCCGGGCCGTCCAGGGCCTGGTGGGCGAGCTGGGCAGCACCCCGCTGATCGGGTTCGCCGGCGCGCCGTTCACGGTGGCGTCGTACCTCGTCGAGGGCGGGCCGTCGAAGGAGCACGCCAAGACCAAGGCGATGATGTTCGGCGCCCCCGAGGTGTGGTCGGCGCTGATGGAGAAGATCGCCGGCATCGCCGCGGCCTACCTCGAGGTCCAGGTCGCCGCCGGCGCCTCGGCCGTGCAGCTCTTCGACTCCTGGGCCGGCGCGCTCACCCCGCAGGACTACGCCGCGCACGTCCAGCCCTGGTCGACCTCGGTGCTGGCCCGCGCCGGCGCACTGGGCGTCCCGCGCATCCACTTCGGGGTCGGCACGTCCAACCTGCTCGACCTGATGGGGGAGGCCGGTGCCGACGTCGTCGGTGTCGACTGGCGCACCCCGCTGGAGCGCGCGATCCCGATGGTCGGCGACCGCGGTGTCCAGGGCAACCTCGACCCGACCCTCGTCTTCGCCCCCACCGAGGTGATGACCGCCCGCGCCGCCGAGATCATCGAGGCCGGCCGCGCCGCCAAGGGCCACGTCTTCAACCTCGGCCACGGCGTCCTGCCGTCGACGGACCCCGACCAGCTGGCGCGGCTGACGGACTTCGTGCACGAGTACCCGCTCGACGCGGGATAGTCCGCACGAGTTCTCACCCCCAGCTCGAGCCGAGGGTGGGAAATCGTGCGGAGTATCCCGGCTCAGCCCTCCAGCACCGGCTCGCCGGCAGACGGCCCGGCCGGACCGGCCGGCTCCGCCGGCGCCTCGGTACGCCGACGGCGGACCGCCCTGCGGACCAGCAGCCACCCGGGGACCCCGAGCACCAGGGCGACGCCGAGGAAGGGCAGCAGGGCGCCGGCGACGGTGGCCAGCCCGACCGCGACGGTGCCCAGCGCGGCCCAGCCGGCCGAGAGACCGGCCAGGAAGCCGTCCTCGCCGTCCTCCTCCTCGGGCTCGTCGACCGGGTGGCGCTGCAGGTGCACGGTGATGGTCGACAGCGAGGTCTGGTCGGCCAGGTAGGCCTGCTGGCGCAGCAGCGAGTTGAGCCGGGCCTCGCGGTCGGTGAGCTGGCGCTCGACGGCGACGATGTCGCGGATCGACCCGGCGCGGTCGAGGAGCTGCTCGATGCGCGCGATGCTCTGGCGCTGCACCCGGATGCGGACGTTCGTGTCGACCACCTGGGTCGTGACGTCCTCGGAGGTCGTGGAGGAGGCCTCGAGGTCCGCGACCTTCTCCAGCGCGTCCATCGTCTCGGTGAACTCCGCGGACGGCACCCGCAGCACCAGTCGCGCGGTGCGCACGGCGCCGTCGTCGTCGGTGCGGGTCTCGGAGTCGGTGACCTGGCCGCCGACCCGGTCGACCACCTTCTGCACCTCGAAGCGGGCGTCGCCCACGTCGTCGGCGCGCAGGCTCACGGTGCCGGTGGAGATGATCGAGGCCTGCCGCGCGCCCTCCTCCGCCGAGGCGGCGTCGACGGCGTCTGAGGCGGCCATGTCCCGCTCGGCCGTGTCCCCGTCGGACATGAGCGCGGAGGTGGAGTCCATCGCGCCGGCGCCGGCCTCGTCGAACACCTCGGGGGCGTCCATGTCGGCGCCCTCCATCGGCTCGGCCATCGACTCACCGCCCATCGCGTCGTCGGAGGAGCCGGCGCTGCAGCCGGCGAGGACGAGGAGCGCCAGCAGCGCGAGCACGATGCCGAGCGCGACGGCGACAGGGGTGCGGGATCGGTTCATGCCGGTGGGACGCGGCGTCGGGGGTGGTGGTTCCCCGTGGGACGCTGGGGGACGTGGGCCAGCAGGGTGAGCACCGGGAGGTCGTGGTCGTCGGCGCCGGGATCGGCGGCCTGTCGGCGGCGTACCGGCTCCAGCAGCAGGGCCGCGACGTCCTCGTCCTCGAGGGCTCCCCGCAGGTCGGCGGCGTGCTGCGCCGCCGCAGCGTCGCGGGCGTGCCCGTCGACGTCGGCGCCGAGGCGATGCTCAACCGCCGGCCCGAGGGCGTCGCGCTGGCCGCGGACCTCGGCCTCGAGGTGTGCCACCCCACCGTCGCCTCGAGCCGGATCTGGACCCGCGACGCGCTGCGCCCGCTGCCGCGCTCCCTCATGGGCGTGCCGCTGGACCTCGACGACCTCGCGGCCAGCGGCGTGCTCACCGACGCCGAGCTGGCCCGGGTCCGCGAGGAGTCCGGCCACGCCGCCACCCCCATCGGCGCCGACGTCACGGTCGGCGACCTCGTCGACGACCGCCTCGGCCCCGCGGTCACCGACCGCCTCGTCGAGCCCCTCCTCGGCGGTGTGTACGCCGGTCACGCCCGACGGATCTCGGCCCGGGCGGCCGTCCCGCAGCTGGTCGCCCTCGCCGAGCAGGGCTCGCTGCTCGACCAGGCCCCTGGCCTCACCGCCCCGGCGACCTACTCGGCCCCCGTCTTCGCCGGTCTCCCCGGCGGCATGGGTGGGCTCCCACTGGCCCTGGCCGAGCGGCTCGAGGTCCGCACCAGGGCCACGGTCCGCGGGCTGCGCCGCACCACGACCAGCGGACCGTTCGCGCTCACCGTCGGCCCCACGACCGACGAGCGCACGATCACCGCCGACGCCGTGGTGCTGGCCGTACCGGCCGCCGCCGCCTCCCGGCTGCTCGCCGACCTGGCCCCCGCCGCGAGCACCGAGCTGGCGGGCGTCGAGGCCGCGTCGGTCGCCGTGGTGACGCTCGCCCTGCGCGTCGCCGACACCGGGGCCCTGGCCGAGACAGACGCCTCGGGCTTCCTGGTGCCGCCGGTGGAGCGGCGGGCGATCAAGGCCGCCACCTTCTCCTTCTCCAAGTGGGGCTGGGTCCGCGAGGCCGGCGCCGCCGACGGGCTGATCCACCTGCGCACCTCGCTCGGCCGGCACGGCGAGGAGGCCGCGCTGCAGGCGAACGACGACGAGCTGGTCGCCGTCTCCCTGCGTGACCTCCGCGACGCCACCGGCCTCGAGGCGAGCCCCGTCGACACCCACGTGCAGCGCTGGGGCGGGGGCCTCCCGCAGTACTCCCTCGGTCACCTCGACCGCGTCGCCCGCGTCCGGGCCGCCGTGGAGGCGGTCCCCGGCCTGGCCGTCTGCGGGGCGGCGTACGACGGCGTCGGTATCCCCGCCGTCATCGGCTCCGCGGAGCGCGCGGCACAATGGGTGCCATGAGCGACACCATGTCCAACGCCGCCCGCGTGCGCGAGATCAACGACTCGATCCGCTACACCATGTGGTCGGTGTTCCGGCTGCGCGACGTGCTCGGCCCCGACGCCGACCGGCCCGCCGAGGGCGCCGAGGTCGAGAAGCTCTTCGCCGAGCTCGACGAGTCCGACACGGTCGTGCGCGGCGTCTACGACGTCAGCGGCCTGCGCGCCGACGCCGACGTGATGGTGTGGACGCACGCGGCCACCAGCGAGGAGCTGCAGTCGGCGTACCACCGCTTCCGCCGCACCTCCTTCGGCGCCCGCCTCGACCCGGTGTGGTCGCAGATGGCGCTGCACCGCCCGGCGGAGTTCAACAAGTCCCACGTCCCGGCGTTCCTCGCCGACGAGGACGCCAAGAAGCACGTGTGCGTCTACCCGTTCGTCCGCTCCTACGAGTGGTACCTCCTCGAGGACGAGGAGCGCCGCGCGATGCTCGCCGAGCACGGCAAGATGGCGCGCGACTACAAGGACGTCCGCGCCAACACCGTGGCCTCCTTCGCGCTCGGCGACTACGAGTGGCTGCTGGCCTTCGAGGCCGACGAGCTCTACCGCATCGTCGACCTGATGCGGCACCTGCGCGGCTCCACCGCCCGCCGGCACGTGCGCGAGGAGATCCCCTTCTACACCGGCGCGCTGACCCCGGTCGCCGAGCTCGTCGACCGGCTTCCCTGAGGCTGAGGGCACCCGCGGGTCCGAAGGTTCATCGGCCGGCCGATGAACCTTTCCGCTGGCCGATGAAGGCCCATCGTCCGGTGGCAAGGTCTGTCGGCCGGCCGATGAACCGCACGATCGCGGAACCGTCGATCCCCGGCGTACGTCGGAGCGGCATGACCCGCTCGACCAGCCTGCGCCTCGCCGCGGTGGCCGCCGCCGTCCTGCTCACCTCCACCGCCTGCAGCAGCAGCGGGGGCGACGACCTCGCCCGCGACCCGGCACCCGACGCCCCGACCGGTGCGCCGGCGCTCGATCTGCCCGCCGACGTCCGCACCCGCGGCCTGGTGATGGTGATGGACACCGGGGACGGTCCCGAGGTCTGCCTCGGGGCGATCGCGGAGTCCTGGCCGCCGCAGTGCGGTGGCCCCGAGGTCCTCGGCTGGGACTGGTCCGAGCACGAGATCCACGAGAAGCAGGGCAGGGTCCGCTGGGGCTCGTTCGCGATCACCGGCTCCTGGGACGGCACCGCGCTGACCGTGGCCGACGCGATCCCGGCCGCTCTGTACGACGTGATGATCGAGGAGCCGGAGCCGGACCCGCTCCCCACCGACCCACCGAGCGCGACCGAGCTGCAGGCCATCGCCGAGGAGGTCGCCGCCGAGCTGCCCGGCGTCGCGGGTGCGCAGGGCGCCTACCCGACCGAGCAGCAGGTCTACGTCGACGTCCCCTTCGACGACGGCACCCTCCAGGGGTGGGCCGACACCACCTACGGCGAGCGGGTCGTCGTCGTGGTGCCGGCCCTCACCCCACGCGACTCCTGACGACAGCGACGGAGTGCATCGCGTGAACCTGGTTCATGCGATGCACTCCGCGGTCACTAAGTCGGTGGTGCCCCGGCCCGCGCTCAGCCGGCGACCGGGCCCGAGCCGTCGGCCGGCTCGAGGGTCAGGCTCACGGAGTTGATGCAGTAGCGGTCGCCGGTGGGCGTGCCGTAGCCGTCGGGGAAGACGTGCCCCAGGTGCGACCCGCAGCTCTTGCACAGCACCTCGACGCGGCGCATGCCGTGGGAGGTGTCCTCGCGCTCCTCCACCGTGTCCGGGACGGCCTGGTAGAACGACGGCCAGCCGCAGCCGGAGTGGAACTTCGTCTCGGACTCGAAGAGTTTCGCGTCGCACGCCTTGCAGCGGTAGACGCCGATGGTCTCGGTGTCGGTCAGCTTGCCGACGAAGGCCCGCTCGGTGCCGGCCTCACGCAGGACGGCGTACTCCATCGGCGAGAGCTCGGCCCGCCACTGCTCGTCGGTCTTCTCCACGTCGTACCCCATGCCCACCACGGTAGTCCGGTGGTGGTCGCCGGGCCGGCGGGTGCTTCACCCGGACGGGGGCGTTGACGAAGTAAAGAGAACAGTTGTTCACTGTGGCTCTGATCCGAGACGGAGGTCACATGGCGAGCACCATCCCCTGGGAGCGGGTGCGGCAGGCCGGCTCGAAGCTGACCACGCCGCTGCACCCCGACGACTACCTGCGGCTCATCAACCCGCTGTGGAGCCAGCGCGAGCTGCGCGGACGCATCGAGAAGGTCGTCGAGGAGACCGAGGACGCCGCCACGCTGGTCATCCGCCCCGGCTGGGGCTGGCGCTTCGACCACCGTCCGGGCCAGTACGTCGGCATCGGCGTCCAGGTCGACGGCACGTTCCAGTGGCGCTCCTACTCCATCTCCTCGCCGCCCAAGCGCTCCGGACGGCACATCGCCATCACCATCCGCGCGATGCCCGAGGGCAAGATGTCGGGCCACCTGGTGAGCCTGCAGCCCGGGACGATCGTGCGGCTCGCTGCCCCCGAGGGCGACTTCGTGCTGCCCGACCCGCCGCCGGCCAAGATGCTCTTCCTCGTGGGCGGCTCGGGCGTCACGCCGGTGATGGCGATGCTGCGGACCATGGACCGCCGCGGCCAGCTCGGCGGCCAAGGAACTGGCCAGGGAAGCAGCCAGGGGAGCGGCCAGGGGAGTGCGGACGTGGTGATGCACTACTCCAGTCCCACGCCGGACCGGATGATCTTCCGCGACGAGCTGCTGGCGCTGGAGGAGAGGCACGACTCCTTCCACCTGCACCGGCTGTACACCGACACCGAGGGCATGCTCGAGCTCGCGCACGCCGAGCGCGGCCTCGACGCCTTCTGCCCCGACTGGCGCGAGCGCGAGACCTACGCCTGCGGACCGGCCCCGATGCTCGACGCCATCACCGAGCACTTCGAGCGGGAGGGCCTCGAGGAGCACCTGCACCTCGAGCGCTTCACCCTCCAGCTCGGGGGCGAGGGCGGGGAGGGCGGCACCCTCACCTTCCGCAACTCCAACAAGACGATCGAGGCCGACGGCGCCACCACGGTGCTCGAGGCCGGCGAGCAGGCGGGCGTGGGGATGCCCTACGGCTGCCGGATGGGCATCTGCCACACCTGCACGCTCACCCTCGTCTCCGGCCGGGTCCGCGACCTGCGCAACGGGGACGAGTTCGACCAGACCAACGAGCAGGTGCAGACCTGCGTCACCGCCGCCGTCGGCGACTGCACCCTCGACATATAGCCCGGAAGGACCCCCATGGCCATCAGCGACGTCGCCGAGTACATGCACCTCACCGACGAGCAGGTCGAGGAGCTCGGCCGCGAGCTCGACAAGATCCGCGAGGAGGTGGAGGCCTCCCGGGGCGCCGACGACGCGGCGTACATCAACAAGATGATCAAGGTGCAGCGCGGCCTGGCCACCGCCGGCCGCCTCACCCTCATGCTCACTCCGCACTCGAGGAAGACCCGCATCCCCGGTGCGGTCGCCGGCGCCGCCCTGCTCGGCGTGGCCAAGATCCTGGAGAACATGGAGATCGGCCACAACGTCATGCACGGCCAGTGGGACTGGATGAACGACCCCGAGATCCACTCCTCCAACTGGGAGTGGGACACCGCCCAGCCGGCCGAGCAGTGGAAGCACTCCCACAACTACATCCACCACCAGTTCACCAACGTGCTGGGCTACGACAACGACATCGGCTACGGCATCCTGCGGATGGCGCGCGAGCAGAAGTGGAACCCCGCCAACCTCGGGCAGCCGGTCTACAACGCGTTGCTCGCCACGCTGTTCCAGTGGGGCGTGGCGCTGCACGACCTCGACGTCGAGCGCATCCGCAAGCGGGAGAAGGACCCGCAGGAGATGAAGCGGCAGCTGCGCCAGATCCTGCGCAAGGGCCGCAACCAGATCCTCAAGGACTACATCGTGTACCCCGCGCTGTCGGGGCCGCAGTGGCGCACCACGATCACCGCGAACGCGACCGCCAACCTCACCCGCAACCTGTGGGCCTACACGATCATCTTCTGCGGGCACTTCCCCGACGGGGCGATGCACTTCACCGAGGAGGAGATCGAGGACGAGACCCGTGCCGAGTGGTACCTCCGGCAGATCCTCGGTGCCGCCAACTTCGAGGGCGGCCCGCTGCTGCACATCCTCTCCGGCAACCTCGGCTTCCAGATCGAGCACCACCTCTTCCCCGACCTGCCGAGCAACCGGTACGCCGACATCTCGGTGCGCGTCAAAGAGCTCTGCGCCCAGTACGACATCCCCTACACGATCGGCCCGCTGCACAAGCAGTACGGCCAGGCGCTGCGCACGATCATGAAGCTGTCGCTGCCCAACCGGTTCACCACCTCCAACAAGCCGCCCCAGCCCCCGACCCGCCCCGACTCCGTCGAGGCGCCCCCGGTGGACAAGGGGCGCAAGTCCGACGCCGAGCGGCCGCCGCGACGCAGCGAGCTGGGCGGCTGGTCGCGCCAGCAGCGGGCGTCCTGACCGGCGTCCCGACAGGGAGGGAGCAGACATGCTGCGTGGTCTGAGCCGTGCCGTGGACCCGGTCTCCGCGCCGTTCGCGTGGGAGGCCGGGGTCGACGGTCGACGCGAGCTGGTCGGCGCCCGCGTGACCCAGTGCGCCCTGTCCCGCATCTGCGGGGCTTGCGCGGAGTCGCTCGGGCGCCCGATCGCGTTCGTCGGGGACGACCTGGAGGTGGCCCGCAACGCCTTCCACGCCCCGCCGCTGCACGAGTCGTGCGCCGAGGGCCTGGCCGAGACCGAGCCGTCGTGGCGGGTCGTCCGCACCGCCGCCTTCGAGTTCGTGCGCCCCACCAAGGACGACCTCGACCGACGCCCGACCTTCCAGCCCAGCGCCCTGGTCTAGGTCCGCCGAGAGGTCGCTCGCGCACGGCCGAGAGGTCGCTCGCGCACGGCCGAGAGGTCGCTCGCGCACGGCTGGCAGGGGACAGGTCGTCCGACGTGCGTCAGTGACGTTTCGAGCGTGCGTGAGTGACGTCTCGGCTAGAACCCCGTGCGGCAGTACGGCGCCGGGCCGGCGTGGTCCGCCATGGCGGCGAAGGTCTCCACGTCCGGGCCGGTGACCCGACCGGCGGCTGCCAGGGTCGGCACGAGCCGGTCGCCGAGGTAGAGGGTCGCCAGGGTCTCCGCCGAGAGCGAGACCCCGGGGGAGTCCTCGGTCCGCTCCACGCGGGCCTGCCCCTTCTCGGTCGTGACCCGCCAGCGGCCGGCGGTGTGCCCGAGGGAGTCCTCGACCTCGAGCACCACGGTGCCGTCCTCGCGCCACGGGCGCGCCTCCAGAGCGACGGGCAGGTCGAGGATGCGCACCCACAGCATGTCGACGACCTGCTTGGTCGTCACCGTGCGCGGGTCGACCACGGCGTGGTCCAGCGGGTCGTCGTGCAGCACGCGCGCGCGGACCACCGAGATCAGGTCCACGTCGGCCAGGAACTGCCACAGCCGGAGGTAGGCGGTGGGGGTCAGCGCGACCAGGTCGTGGACGTCGATGCGGTGCTGGTCGTGGGAGTCGCCCTCCTTGACGCGGTAGTGGCAGTACCCGTCGGGACGACCGTCCGCGTCGAGGTGCAGCACGGTCGTGAGCACCCGGTCCGGACCGCCGGACTCCCAGTTGAACGAGCCGTTGTAGACCTGCTCGTAGAACGCCGGACGCGCGACCTCGCCCCGGGTGCGGGCCAGGTGCGCGGCGTACACCTCGCGTGTCAGCGGGTAGGCGTCCTTCGGCTCGACCATCTGCAGGGAGCCGGGCTCGGCGGTGGCGTCGTGACGCAGCCGGAACCGGCCGGGCCGCACGTCGACCTCGGCCGAGCGGTAGCGGGTGGCCGGGCCGAATCCGAAGCGGCCGTAGATCGATCCCTCCGACACCGTCAGGGCAGCCACGGGCACGCCTGCTGCGGCGGCGTCGGCCAGGTCCTCGCTCATCAGCTTCGTGAGCAGACCGCGACGGCGGTGCGTCGGCGCGACGGTCACGTCGGTGATCATCCGCAGCGGTAGCAGGGACGGCCCGCCGACGTTGATCTCCTGGTCCCACGAGGAGAAGGTCGCGACCGGTCGCGAGGCCCCGGCGACGGTGCTGCGCGGGCGGGCGAACCGGAACGTGACGTCGTCCTCGCGGCTGTGCGCCAGCCAGCGCTTGCGCTTCTCCTCGTCGAGGCGGCCCTCGAGGAACGCGGTGCTCCACGCGTCGCCGTAGGCGTGCAGCGCCGCGAGGGTCTCCTCGTCGGTGGCGTGGACGTCGAGGGTGCCGAAGATCAGGTCGTCGTGTCGCGGGTCGGGAGTGCTCACACCGGTCACCGTAGGTGGGTGTCGCTGTCGGGACCACGCAATAAGGTCGCGACATGGCGGCGAAGGCGGCGGAGGTCGAGGCTGGCGGCAGGTCGGGGCGGGTCAGCAGCCCCGACCGAGTGATCTACGAGGCGACCGACCGCACGCCCGACATCACCAAGCTGATGGTCGCCGAGTACGTCGCGTCGGTGGAGGACGGACTGATGCGCGCGCTGCGCGACCGGCCGACCGCCCTGGAGCGCTGGCCCTCCGGCGTACGTGAAGGGATGCGGCTCGCCACGGGTCCGCAGGACTCCAAGGCCGACGCGTTCTACCAGAAGCGGGTGCCGAAGGGAGCTCCCGACTACCTCGAGACCGCCACGGTCACGTTCCCCTCGGGCCGCACCGCCGATGAGATCTGCCCGACCGAGATCGCGGTGCCGGTGTGGTGCGCCCACATGGGCACGATCACCTTCCATCCCTGGCCGGTACGCCGCAGCGACGACCCGACCAGCCTGGACCGTCCCGACGAGCTGCGCATCGACCTCGACCCGCAGCCGGGCACCACCTTCTCCGACGCGGTCAGGGTCGCCGGCGTGGCCCGCGAGCTGCTGGAGGAGCTCGGGTTGCGCGGCTACCCGAAGACCTCGGGCAACCGGGGCGTGCACATCTACGTGCGCATCGAGCCGCGCTGGGAGTTCACCGACCTTCGGCACGCCGCCATCGGCTTCGGTCGCGCGCTCGAGCAGCGCGACGACCAGGTCACCACGGCGTGGTGGAAGGAGGAGCGGGGGGAGCGGATCTTCGTCGACTACAACCAGAACAACCGCGACCGCACCATCGCCTCCGCCTACTCCCTGCGGCCCAGGCCCGGGGCCCCGGTCAGCACCCCGCTGACCTGGTCGGGCCTGGCCGAGGTGACCGACCCCCGTGACCTCAACCTCGTGACGGTCCCCGAGCGGCTGGCCTCCGAGGGGGACCCCTGGACCACCATCGACGACGAGTCCTTCTCCCTCGAGCCGCTGCTCGAGCTCTGGGAGACGCTGCCCGGCGGGGAGCTGAACTTCCCGCCCGACTACCCCAAGATGCCGGGCGAGCCGCCGCGGGTGCAGCCCAGCAAGAAGGTCGCCGAGCACTGGGACGACGAGGGCAACCGGATCGGCTGACCCGGTGGACGGCCGGGGGGTCGCAGCGGCCGGAGAAGAAGGCGGCCCGCCGGAGCCGAGCTCCGGCGGGCCACCAGCGTTGTGTCTCGGCTCCCCCCGGAGCCACCTGGTCCATCGACGCTGACCGTGTGCCCCCCAGCCTCGCGGGGCGTCGATGATGGTCCAGGTCCGAGGCCGCCCCCCGGCGGACCTCGTGGACACGACGTTAGGCTCTGTGAGGTTGCGCGCGTCCCTCACCAGATCCACAGATCGGTAACAAACTCCTCGACGGGGTCTGTCTGCGCAGACCGGCACGGCGGCGGGCGGGAGTCGTGCCGGGGAGGCGCGCGGAGACGTCCGCGGCCACCGGTAGTGTGCGCCGCATGATGGTGTCCCACGAGCGTCGCGTGCTCTTCGTGCACGTGCAGAAGACCGGTGGGTCCACCATCGACCGGATGCTCGAGGAGGCCATCCCCGACGTCTCCTACCTCCAGGGCCTGCGCGGAGGTCGGCACGCCCGGCTCGCCCCGGCGCTCAAGGCGCACCCGGAGCTGAAGGAGTACTTCATCTTCGGCTTCGTGCGGAACCCGTGGGCGCGGATGTACTCCTGGTACGCCATGATGCGGCGCGCTGAGGTCCAGGCGGCCGAGGGCAACCAGAAGGCCGCCAAACAGCTGGCCAAGAACCGTCTGTGGAAGCGCGTGCTGCCCAACTACCCCGACTTCGAGAGCTTCGTGCTCCGCGGCCCCGACGAGCAGCGCGAGCTGCGTCGCGCCCAGATCACCTACCTGCGCGGCCAGGGTCGGCGGGCCGACTTCATCGGTCGCCAGGAGAACTTCGACGCCGACCTGCAGAAGGTCTGGGAGCGCATCGGCCTGGAGTGGCCCGGGGAGTCACTGAAGGTCAACACCGGCCCCAGCACCGACTACCGCCAGCACTACACGCCGGCGATGCGCGACAAGATCGCCGAGGTGTTCGCCAAGGACGTCAAGCGCTTCGACTACGAGTTCTGACGCGCTGACCGCTGGTCTCGAGGCTCGTCGCTGGCGCTCCTCGCACCTCGACCACCGGGCGGTCGCGCGCTCGCACCTCGACCGGTGCGGTGGTCGGACATGGTGACCGCGGGGCTGGTGAGCAGCTCGCCGCCGGCGAGCGAGCCCATGGCCGCCTCGATCCGGGCGGCGGCGTCGTGGATCGGCAGCAGCACGTGGTAGCTCACCTGCTGCCCCTCCTCGACCAGCTCCTCGTGCAGCGAGCGGACCTGTGCCGCGTCGGCGGCCGAGAGGGCCTGCTCGACGAGGAGGACGACGGGGTAGGTCTCCATGCTCACGACGATAGTCCTGTCCAGGCCGCCGGTCAGCCGTCCGTGAGGATGTCGGCCAGGTCGTAGCGAGCGACCTCGTCGAGCTGCTCGTAGCCGCACGAGGTCGGGTCGCGGTCGGGCCGCCACCGCTTGAAGTGCGCGGTGTGCCGGAAACGCCGCCCCTCCATGTTGTCGTACTTCACCTCCAGCACCCGCTCGGGGCGCAGCGGGGTGAAGGAGAGGTCCTTGCCCTGGCTCCAGCGCGACTGGGTGCCGGGCACCCGGTCCGGGTTGGCGATCGCCCAGTCACTGCCGGAGTCGCCGGCCCACTCGCCCCAGGGGTGCTCCTCGATGGGGCAGACCAGCTCCTGCAGCTCGGCCCACAGCTCGGCGCGCCGGGCGGCGGTGAAGCTGGCCGAGACACCGACGTGCTGCAGCCGGTCGCCGTCGTAGAGACCGAGCAGCATGCTCCCGAGCAACGGCTGGTCGGGCGTGGAGGTCTTGTGCTCGCGGTAACCGCACAGCACCACGTCGGCGGTGCGCTCGTGCTTGATCTTCAGCATGGTGCGGGCGTTCTCGGAGTACGGCGCGGTCAGCGGCTTGGCGATCACGCCGTCCAGTCCGGCGCCCTCGAACTGCTCGAACCACCGTCTCGCCTCGTCCGGGTCGGTGGTGGTGCGGGTGAGGTGGCAGCGCCCGGGGGGTACGCCGGTCCACGCCTGCTCCAGGGCCGCGCGCCGCTCCGAGAACGGCCGGTCGACCCATGACTCGTCGCCGAGCGCGAGGAGGTCGAAGGCGACGTACTCGGCCGGGGTCTTCTCGCTGAGCATGGTGATCCGGGAGGCCGCGGGGTGGATGCGCTCCTGCAGCACCTCGAACTCCAGCTCGCGGCCACCGCTCTCGCGGGGCAGCGCCACGAAGACCTCGCCGTCGAGCACGCACCGGTCGGGCAGCTGGGCACGCGCGGCCTCGACGAGCTCGGGGAAGTAGCGGGTCAGCGGCTTGGTGTTGCGGCTGGTCAGCTCGACCTCGTCGCCGTCCTTGAACAGCAGGCACCGGAAGCCGTCCCACTTCGGCTCTATTTGTACGTAAGGGAGCATGGCGAGCACCTTCTTCAGTGGCACGGATTTCGCCAGCATCGGACGGATGGGCGGCATCACCGGAAGGTCCACGTCGCTCAGCCTATAGAGCCGCCATCGTGCCTGCCCCACACATTGGGGCACCGACGAATTCTGCGCTACTCACCGGCCCCCAGAGAACGACGAGTCGTTGCGGAGGCATCGCTCAAAGTGACAAACCATAGGTGGGGCGAAGCAGCCCCCGGAACTCATCACGGCACCTTTCGGTCCGGCTATTCCGAAACTCGCGGTCGCGCGCCTCAAGTTGCAGTTGTCCGTGTTCGGCGAATTGCGAGCGTCCCGGCAGAGACCGCGCAGCCGAGACTGACCTTTCGCAGAGAGCCAGGATCACTCAACGTCCATAACAACGCCCCATTGATTCTTCAGGGTCTCGGTGCTCACCGCCCAGAATCGACTCGTGCACACCGGGTTGCCCCATACGTTCGCGTTGCACGTCACAATGAAGTTCGAGTTTCCCTCGGTGACGATGCCCCGGGCGCCGAGGCTGTTATCAGCCTTCACGATGTAGATGGGAGCGCCGCTGTCGCCCGTGCCACTGGCGACGCCACCGTTGGTGTTCTTTACCACGAAGCCAGTACATCTGCGGGTGTCAGCGATCGCCCCGCAGTCGAACTCCACCCCTGTGTTGCCAATCTCGACATTCGCACAATGCTCGCCGGTCGCGGCACCACTGACGCACACGGATGTGCCTTGGGCGGGAGCTGCTGACCCGCTCACCACAGCCTCATTCGTTCCAGGCGCGTCCTGCGGTCCCCGGAAGACCTCGCCGATGGTTCCGCCGTTTGGATCGATCAGCAGAGAGTCGAAGTTCTTCTTGATCTGCGAGGTCCCGGCAGGCGCGATCATGTCGCCAGCACCATCGTTTACCCTGCTTCCGGCACCCCAGTTGCAATGGCCAGAGGTGAGAATGCGGCCCGTGCCGTCGGGCTTCACAACGGTGAAGCCGGTAGTGCACCGGTTGGAATTGGCTGCGAACAACAGACGCCCGCCCCCTGCCAAGGCGCTGAATCGTTCTGTCTGCTCGCCAGCGGCATACGTTCTTTGGCCATGCTGACGACTTCTACTGACGGTTCGACGGCAGCGTCGAGACTCCGTTCGGCGGAACTTCGCGCCGACTCGCTGTTGGTTGCCGCGTACACCACAAGACCGTCGAGCGCCTCCGTGGGCTCGATCGCAACAATGTTGAGGCTTTCGGATTCCGCGGCCCAGATGCGGTCCATGGCCTTCTTGAGCGCGTCCATGGAGTATTCGGTCAGGGCTGCGTCGACAGTCACGCCGTTCGAGTCAGTTCCGAGCTGGCTGGACACTTCGCTCGGCGGCTTCCCGTTCCAACTGATTGTGACCCTTCCCATGGCCTCATCGACGACGATCTTTCCTGCCCCGTCGAGATCCATTAGGGGGCTCAACTGCTCGGCACGCGCAACAGCCGACTGAGCCAGCGTGGCTTTTGCGTCCTTGTCAGTGGTGGGCGACGCACCATCGTCGCCTGCGTTCGCCGGCAAGCCGCTCAGTGCGAGAAGTGCTGCAACCATCGCGCCCGCGACACTAGTCGCGAGGCTCCGTCGACTTATCATATTGAGTCCGTTCGGCTTAGGCGTGCTCGGCGCGGTGGCGGCGACCATCCTGCTTATGCTCGCAGCGATCGAGAGTGCGGGTCAAGGACGCGGTCACATCCTCAGAGTGGTGCACCTTTGGTCTCGCTGAGAGGTGTCCTTGCTCAGCTCAGTCAATGACGCGGGTAGGCCGGCATCTAGCACGGATTTCGCCTGCACCCGCTGCTGTGGTTGGAGCGTTGACCGATGTGGTGGCCGCTGGCGGTGGAGTAGATGAGGCAGGTAGGAGCCCGCCGCGTGAGCGAGGTTCAGGTCTGTCACTGTCCGTGCGCACGCTAGCGGTTGCCGGATCTGGGTGGCAGGCCATCAAGATCGGCCACGCCATCTCTCTCCGCTTGATCCCTGGCGCGCGTCCCGAACGGGCCAGCAGCCCTGCTGATCGACAGCTCGAATGACGATCCGTGACGAGCCTTGCAACCACTGCCCCGATCGGTCTTGTAACACCCACCGTACGAGCGGCACGCATGCTACGAAGGTTCGTAGATCGGTCCGCCCGCCTGGGCGGGCCGAGCGTCGTTTCAGGGGACGTTGACGAACAGTGACGGGCGGTGACGAGGCCATCATGCACGGCGGAGTGAAGTTCTACCGCGGCTCGACCGCCCCTGCCCGGTCTTACCTGGAGGCTGGCCACTCTCGTGCCGATGACTACTACCTCGCTGAGGGTTCCGGCCTGGCCGAGCACCATGTCGCGACGGTCGGCGGCGACGACACGGTGAGGTTGGAGCGTCGCCCGGACCTCGACGGCGACGGCTATGAGCGCTGGGTCGCTGGCTACGACGTGACCACGGGTTGGGCGAAGGGTCGGCTGCGAGATGACGAGCATGCTCTGCGGTTCGTCGAGGTCGTCGTGAACGGGCCCAAGACATGGTCATTGGCGGCCGCCCTACATCCCGATATCGCGGAGGCGTACGACGCCGCCCAGTCCCGCGCGGCGAGCGAGATCATCGGCTGGGTCGCAGAGCATGCGACCACGCGCGTGGGTCCGCGGGGCCGGCAGGCCCAAGTTCCGGTGGAGAAGATCGAAGCCGCCGTCGTCCGGCACTACACCTCCCGTGCCGGTGACCCGCACCGCCACCTGCATCTCCAGATCAACGCCCGCGTCTTCGCCGCCGGTGCCTGGCGCGGCCTGCACTCGGTCGGGGTCAGGGACTCAATCGAGGCCATCAACGGCATCGGTCACGCCGCGATCATGTGCGACCCCGAGTTCCGGGCAGGGCTTGCGGCCCGTGGCTACAGGCTCGATGAGACCGGCGAGATCCGCGAGCTGGCCCCGTTCGCGGGGCGATTCAGCGAGCGCGCCACGCAGATCGCCCGCAACGTCGACCGCTACGAAGCCGAGTGGCGCGCCGTCCATCCGGGTCAGGAGCCCGGGCCGAAGCTGCGCCGGTCGTGGGACCGACGTGCGTGGGCCGACGCACGACCGGAAAAGGTCGTCCCTGCCTCGGGTGCTGACCTGGTGGCGCGGTGGAACGAGGAGCTGCACGACCTCGGCTTCCACGAGGCTCATCAGGCGGTCGGCGTTCGGTCGACTCCGATCGGCGCCATCGACCGCGACGTCGCGGTCGAGGTGATCTTGTCCCGGCTCGGGGCGAAGCGGTCGGCATGGAATGCCGCCGACATCCGCGGCGAGACAGAGAAGCTGATCGCTTCCGTCGGGATCGTGGCCGAGCACGCGGCGCGCACCGAGCTGGCCGAGGACATCACCAGCCGCGCTGTTGCCGCGTGCCGTCCGCTGCTGGAGCGCGACGACGGTCCCGAGCACATCCGGGCGCTCACCTCGACACAGGTGCTGGCCGTCGAGGCCGCCCTCACCCAGCGCCTCGCGATCCGTGCCGAGCAACCGGTGACGCCCGCGCGCCGCGTCCGGATCCCCGCCCGTCTGGTCGACCGGCTCGACCCCGGCCAGCGCCGTGCCGTGGCCGCATTGGCCGGGCACGCGGGCCTGCTCGTGATCGAAGGTGCCGCCGGGACCGGGAAGACCACCACCCTCGCCGCAGCCCGTGCCGCACTCGATGCCCAAGAGCGGCGGCTGGTCGTGGTCACCCCGACTCTCAAGGCAGCCGAGACCGCGCGGCAGCAGGTGGGGGCAGACGCGTTCTCCGCAGCCTGGCTGGCCCACCAACAGGGCTACCGGTGGGATGAGGACGGCCACTGGACCCACACCCCGTCCCCACGCGCGCAGATCGCCCCCGAAGCCCGACTCCTCCCGGGCGACGTCTTGCTGGTCGATGAGGCCGGGATGCTCGACCAGGACACCGCCCACGCTCTCCTCGCGCCGACCTCAGCCTCCTGATGCGCACCGGAGAGCGAAGTAGTGAGGTGTTCGACCAACTCGTCGAACGAGGACAGATCGTCCTGCATCCCACCGAGGTCGAACGCACCGTCACGCTCGCAGCCGTCGAGGGACTTGTCATCGCCGACACCCGCGAACAAGTCACCGCGCTGAACGCCGCTATCCGCGACCATCACCACCGCCACATCCAGAGCAGTGAACCCAACGGCGAGCCGTCTGGTGAGCGCGGCGGTGAGCAGTCTGGTGAGGCGGTGACACGAGGTGGTGAGCGGATCGGCCTCGGTGACCGGATCGCCACCCGCCGCAACAACCGCGACCTCGGCGTCGCCAACCGCGACACCTGGACCGTCGCCGGCATCGGGGACGACGGCAGCCTCCTGGTGACCGGCCGGACCGGGGAACGACACTTGCCGGCCGACTACGTCCGCGACCACGTCGAGCTCGCCTACGCCACCACCGTCCACGGCGCCCAAGGCGACACCGTCGACCATGCCCACTTCGCCCTCGGCGACACCACCGGTGCTGCCGCTGCCTATGTCGCCATGACCCGCGGTCGCCACACCAACACCGCACATCTGGTCGCCGAGGACCTCGACACGGCCCGCACACATTGGGTCGAGGTCTTCAGTCGCGACCGCGCCGACCTCGGTCCCGCGCACGCCGCCGAGATCGCCGCCGAAGACATCGAGCGCTACGGACCCCGCGCCCCCGCGCGTGCCCCGGGACACAGCATCGCGCTGCAGGCAGGAGCCCTTCAGCAGCCACCACGACGGCGCCCTCGCCCACCCGAACCCCCGCCCGTCGGTGCTCCCGCCCGTGGCCCCGGGCACGGCATCGGGTTCTGACACCAGCGGTCGCCATCACGCTCGCGTGGTCGGTGGCCACGAGATTCCCCGGGCGTCAGGCGTCCGATCCGGGCGAGCGCAGGTTGCCTTTCAAAGCATCAGGAACCCGCACCAGCGGGCTCCGCAGACACGGCGAGGAACCACCCATGTCAACCACCGCCCAGCGTTACCGCCACCCCGAAAAGTCGGGGGACGCACCCGCCGAAACCGGAAGTCCACAATGTGGACGACTTTCGGGGGGACGCGGTCTGACCTGCGCAAACGCGACAGCCGCGGGAGCGTACCCCCTGCGTACCCCCTTGGGGGAACCCCCTCAGGGGGACGTTCGGGGGTACGCCCCGGCGTCACTCTTCGGCCAATGCTGCGCACCTGGTTGGCCAAGGAGGTCATCGCGATGAGCCCGATCCACATCCCGCGCGAATGGGACGACAACGACGTCCTCTACTTCGAGGAGTTCTGCACCTTCGTCCGCACCCCGCAACGCACCGCACGCGACTGGAAACGACGAGGCATCGGACCCCGCTGGTGGCGCATCAACGGCAACGGCCGCCTCTACACCACCGTCGCCGAACTCCGCCGCTTCCTCGCAGCCGGCCGCCGGCGCGAGTTTGGGGATGAGTGACACGGCCATGAAGCAGCGTCGCTGATCGAGCCCCGCCATGTCGACGACCCTCACCGCCGAACAGGACGCCCGAGCCATCCGTGCGCTCGCGGTGTTCAAGGCGAAGCGCGAGGCGTTGCGAGCAGGGCTACCGCTCCAGCAGCTCGACGCCGCCGCCTGGGTCGTCGACGTCGACACCGGGGACTCCGAGGTCGCTTGACGCTGCTCGTCTCGGTCGTGTCTGAAACAATGGGGATCGAACGGCAAGGAGGTGGGTCGTGGTCTTCCAAGGCCAGGTGCTCTCCATCGGAGCGCTACTCGAGCGCGCTCAGGCCGCCCCGGCCTACGAGCCGGCCCGTCATGTCGGTGTCCGGCACACCGCCGCTGACAACGCGCTGCGCTGCGCCGAGTTGTTGGCTGCTGGTGAGTCGGTGGACGCGTGCTGGCGCTTCGGGGTCCTCCAGACCCTCGACGACTACACCTCAACCCTGCGTCGAGGCGGCGCTGCCCTCGCCGCACTGGTCTTCACCGCCGTCCCCGCGCCCACCGGATCCGACGAGGTCGACGCCGCCTTCGCTGCCCTGGCAGACCACCTGGCCGTGCGTGACGGTTGGCCCGTGCCTGGGTGGGCGCTTGACCCGGCCCGGCGTGCCGACGGCTGGTACCCCGCCGTGCCGGACACCTGGAGGGTCGAGGCCGAGCGCGACAGTCCCCGCGCGTTCGCGCAGCGCGGCATCTTCATCACCGCACGGTCTCTGAACCGGGCATGAGCAGCGAGGCACGACAACTCGACGCAGAGCAGGTCCTCGGCCTGCTCCACGAACTGTCGGAGCGCCTGGCGGCCGGTGGCGTGCAGGCACAGCTCTTCGTCGTGGGCGGGGCGGCCATGGCACTGGCTTACGACCAGGGCCGTCTCACCCGCGACGTGGATGCCCTATTTGTTCCTGCGCCGGAGGTACGGGTCGCTGCTGGAGAAATCGGCGCCGCCCGCGGCCTGGAGCCGGATTGGCTCAACGACGCCGCCAAGGGCTTCCTCCCGGGCCCCGACGAGCACCCGCAAACCGTGTTCGAGTCCGAGTCGCTGCTGGTGCAGGTCGCCTCGCCGGAGTATCTGCTGGCGGTGAAACTCCATGCCTCCCGCGACGAGCGAGACCTTGACGACGCCGCGACCCTGTTCAACCGACTCGGCTACACCACGGCTCAGGAGGCAGTCGACCTGCTGAGCCACACCTATCCGCCAGGGCAACTGCTTCCACGCCACTACTACATTGCCGAAGACGTCGCCCACCGGGCCGCTGCGCGGGAACGACGCACGGCGCTGAAGTTGAGGCCGAGACGCCGGAGACTGGCGCTGAGCGACTGCGCCGCTCCATCGAGGATGAGAAGAGGCAAGACCCGGGCAGTGGCCGCCTCAGCCCGCCCGAGCCGCCCAGCATCGGCTTCTAACACCCTCGTCCTCGGAACGGACCGCCCCTCCTCCTGGAGCTTGCGTAGTCGCCCGCGCGGTGAGGTCAGGGCCGCGTGCGAGGCGTGGTGCGCCGGCGAAGCCCTACAGCAGCTCGACTCGAACGCCTGGGTTGTCGACGTAGATGCGGGTAATGCCGAAGTCGCGTAGCAGCGCCCTGCGAAGCTCGACCGGGACCTCCTCGTCGCTCAACCCGTCGACCAGCTCGGCGAACCTGTCGGCCACGGTCCCGGTGAACGGCACCACCTCGACCCTGCCGGCCTGGTCCAGCTCCTCAAGCGTGGTCCGGGCCTCGGAGATGATCGCCTCCGTCTCGGCCTTGACCGCCGCGACGTCGTCGTCCTCGAGCAGCCCCTTGACCGCGAGCCGCTTGGCATTGGCCCACTCCGCCTCGGCCTCCCTGATCCGGGCCTGGAGCCGGTCGCGCTTCTTCTCCGCGTCCGCGTCAGCGGCGACGCCGCGCGTCACCTGCACCTCGACGGTCTTCCCGCCGCGGATCGGTTGGGAAGCGATGCCCTTGATGATGTTGTCGGCCAGGATCGTGTTGACCTTCTCGCAGGGGCTGTATCCGGTGCGCGGGACCATGCCCGGCCGCTTGCCGGGGCAGTAGAACCGGATACGCACGGTCTTGTGGCTGCGAGGGTTGTCGATCCGCGTGTACATCCGGTGCCCGCACCGCCCGCAAAACACGATCCCGTCCAGCACGTTCTCCGGGGTGGCCTTCTGGTTCCTGTTCTTCTGGCCACGCGCCGCAAGCCGCCGCGCGTTGACCCGATCCCACAACTCCGGGTCGACGATCGCCCCCAATGGGGACTCGCGGGTCACCCGGCCAGGGTCATCTTCGCGCCGCTGTTCCAGATACGGCTTGCCGTTCTCATCCCGCAGCACCTGCTGGCGTCCCCAGGTCAGCTCGCCCTTGTAGAACGGGTTGTCCAGAATCCCGGCGATCGAGTTCGGCGGCCACGCATCCTTGCCCGTCTTGGTCGGCACACCCTCTCGCGTCAGCCGACGCGCGATCTCCTCCACCGACACGCCCTCATCGGCCCAGGTGAACATCTGGACCAGCCACGGGTACTCCTCGGGATGCAGTTCGGGCGCTCCCGAGCGGACCTTGCGGCCATTGACGAACGCCGGCATCCCGGATGGCAGCTCCACGCCCTCGATGACCAGCGGCTTCATCCGCACCCCATACGGCGGGCGCATCGCCACCGTCGCTCCGGCAACCACCTTGGCCCGCAGGTTTCTGCGCGTACGTCGCCGGACCTTCAACACCTCGCCCTTGGCGTTGACCGCGCGCACGTCCGCGTCGTACATCGCGTCCTCGTCGTGCGGGTCGATGAGTCCGCTGTCCTCGGTTACCAGCGTGATCCCGAGACGCTTGCACAACGACGTGATCTTCTGGCGCTGACCCACGCCGGCCGTGATGCGCTCCAGCTCGTTGACCACCAGGAACCGCACGTCACGGCGAGCCTCCAGATAGTCGAACAACTCTTGAAGACCCGGCCGGTCGGTCAGTGTGCGGGAGACGCCCTCGTCCGTGAACGTCTCCAGCAACGTGACCCCGTGATCGGCCGCGATTATCTCGTTGATCGCCCGCTGCTCAGCCGTCGAGCCCTGCTCCTCGGTCGAGTACCGCGTGTAACCCACACCCAGCCGCAACGTAGTGCTTGCAGGAGTTCGGCGAGCGCTCATAGACTGAGCATACGGATTACGTACAGAAAATTCAGAAGCCGTCCCACTTCGGCTCGAAGGAGAGCCCTCCGTGCTTGTCGGGGTCGGGGATCCCCTTGACGGACTTCGCGAGCATCGGTCGCACCGGCGGCATGACGGGCAGGTCCACGTCCGCGACACTAGTCGCGTGCGCCGACTCCTGACCCTCCTCGCCGTCCTCGGCCTCGCGGCGGCCGGCGTGGTCGTGGCGGTCGTGCTCGCCACAGACGGCGACGACGGCACGCCCACAAGCGACCCGGCGGCGTCGCAGACCCCGGTCGTGGTGCCCGAGGGTGCGGTCGAGGTGGTCGTGCTCGTCGACGAGTCCACCGACAGCAGCGACGCCGAGCGGGCGATCGGCCTGGTGACCGAGGGCGCCCGGATGTGGGAGGGCGGCCTGGCCGGTCTGGCGGGCGAGGACCCGGGGGAGGGCTCGGGACAGGACGAGTCGCAGGAGGGCGCCGCCGAGCTGGTCGTGCGCACCGAGCGCGTCGCCCCGGACGGGACGGCGCAGGTGGTCGGCGCGGAGATCGTGGTCGTGGTGGCGAGCGATACCGCGAGGGCGGGTGGCGCGGTGCTCGACACCGGCTGCACGACGTACGACGACGTCTTCGCCTTCGGTGCCTGGCGCGAGCGGGAGGGGTTCGACAGCCACCACCGGCTCCCCGAGGGCACCTTCGACGCGACGTGTGACGGCGAGCCGGTCTGCCTCGCGGTCAACGCGACCTTCACCGCCGGGGGAGTCGCCCCGATGGAGGCCTTCAGCCTGGTCGGCGACGAGCTCGGCCACTGCCTGGGACGCACCGGGGCATGACCCGGGAGTGACGGGGGCGACAGGCGCGAGGTTTGTCCAGCTGGCGGATAGCCTGTTGCGCGGTGGCTCGTTGAGGGGTGCGTGAACAGCAGACACCTCGTTCGTCCGACGATCCTCCTGGCGGCGGTGACCACCGCCCTCGTGGGGCTGGGGGCTCCGGCGACCTCCGCGCCCGCCGACGACTTCACCCGGTCCTACTTCGGTGACGGCACACTGCCGGCCGGGTGCATCGTCGACCGCGACCCGATCAACCCGGACAACGAGTGCTACCACATGAAGGTGGGGCTCAACGCCCTCGACGACCCCCAGATCGACGTGGCGATCCTGGCGCCGGTCAGCCCCGTGGTGGAGCGCGACCTCCGCGTCGCCGAGCAGGCCGTGCAGATGTGGGGCGAGGGCGTCGACTACCTCGCCGATGAGATGGGCCTGGACTGGCTCGCCGACGGCGTGGACATGAACATCACGACCCACGAGCTCGCCGTCGACCCGGCCGGTCTGCTCACCGAACCGCTGGACCTGGTCGACCCGGAGATCGTGGTCGTCATGAGCAACCCCGCCGGCGGCATCGGCATCGGCATCGACCCGGTCTCCTTCGCCGGTGAGCTGGGCATCATCGACGGGGAGGGCGCGCCATGCCTCGTCGAGGACGACCCGCTGGACTTCCGGGCGTGGCAGAAGAAGAAGGGGTTCGACCAGCACGGCCAGGAGAAGGGCGGCACCTACGTCGCGGACTGCGGCGGCGTGGGCGGCAACGTCTGCTTCGCGGTCAACGGCGCCGTCGACCCGGTGCCGGGGGCCTCGGACTTTTTCCCGCTCTACGAGCTGGTGGCCCACGAGTTCGGCCACTGCCTGACCGTCGGCCACGTGGGCGACGGCGCCGACGGGCCGTGGGGCCCGACGGCCACCAACGACATCATGGCCTACAGCACCGACCCCCCTGGGATCGCCAAGTGCGTCTCGACCCTCGACGTGGAGGGCTTCGCGCTGCGGATGAGCAAGTACCTCGACGTGAACGGTGACGGCAAGGTCACCGCCAAGGACGAGCTAGTCCCCAACGACCTGGCCGGCGACGGCATCAGCTCCTTCCAGGTCCAGCACCCGCGGGACCACCACTACGCCTCGTCGACCGGCTCGGCGGCCGACTGCCCGCAGCCCGACCAGGGAGTCGTCCCCCTGTCCTACGGGAGCTTCACCCCGACCCCGGAGGCGACCAGCCGTCCGGTGCTGCGCGCCGGCAAGGTCTCGCTGGCCGGCGGCAAGGTCACGGTGAAGGGGAAGGCCGCCAACAAGCCGCTGGGCAAGGCACCCAAGAAGCGCTCGGCCTCGGCGGAGGACGCCACCGGTGACGGCGGCACCCCGATCACCGACCTGACGTCGATGAGCGTGCGCACGGACAAGAAGTTCGTCCGGGCGACGATGAGCGTCGGGCAGGTCTCGCCCGCCGCGCTGCCCACCTCGGTCACGGCCTACAGCCTGCTGATCGACGGACGGCGCTTCGACTCCTTCATCGCCACCGGCGACACCTCCGGCACCCCCGTGGTCATGGACAACGGCACCGGCTACTACCTGCCCGAGGGCACCGCGACCTGGAACGACGACAACACCGTCGACTTCAAGATCAGGCGCGACTACCTGGCCGACCAGCAGATCACCGCGCCGTACACCGTCAACGCGATCACCGGGTACCACCTGCGCAGCAACGACTGGGTCGCCACGGCCGACTCGGTCCCGGACGCCCTCGGCCTGCAGGTCGCGGCGCCGCGGATGGCCAAGCGCGACCAGCGCGACGCCAAGGTGGCCAAGAAGGTCACCACCCGCACCAGCACCCTCACCGACGGCGTCACCAAGCTGCCCGTCGAGAGCACCCTGGGCGTGGGCCTGGTCAGCACCGTGGACACCAAGGAGTACTTCACGCTCCCGGTGAAGGAGCAGGCCACCGTCGAGGTGACCCTGGAGTGGACCGGGACCGCGTTCTACGGCATGTCCGTGGACGGCGGCTCGAGCCAGTCCGTGCGCGAGGGCGACAACTCGCTGACCGTGACCGTGCCCTGGGCACGGCGACCGCTGTCCATCGTCGTCGACCCGCAGGAGGTCCTCGAGCCGAGCACCTTCACGCTCACCGCGAAGGCCACCTCGGTCGTCAAGGACACCGACAAGGACGGCGTCCCGGACGTCGCGGACGCCTGCCGCACCGCCAAGGGCCCGAGCACCGGCGCAGGCTGCCCGGACTCCGACGGCGACGGCCTCTTCGACCGCGACGACCGGTGCCCGACCAAGGCCTCGGTCAGTGCGAACGGCTGCCCGACCAAGGCCGACGAGCGCGTCGAGATGTACGTCGACGGACGCAAGGTGGCCTCGCGCACCGTGGTGACCAAGCACGGCTCGGCCGGGTTCACGCTCGCCGCACGGGCAGGCTCCCTCGGTCGCGGCCAGCACGTCGTGGAGATCCGCTGGATCCGCGACGGCAAGGTCGTCTCCCGCACCAAGCGGACAGTCGGCTGAGCCACAGCGAGCGGGACCGGGTCAACCCCGGATGACCGGGCACGGGACGCGACCGCATAGGTTGCGTCCCGTGCTCCGTCGTACCCGTCCCGCCCTCGCCCTCGTGGCGCTCCTCCTGCCCGCCCTCGTGGCGTGCGGCTCCGACTCCGACGGCGAGCCGGACTCCGGCTCCGACGGCGGCGTCACCGTCGAGGGCCTCGACGGCCTGACCTTCTCCGGCAAGGTCGGCGAGTCCCTGAGCGTGGAGTGGGCCGACGACGCCGAGCTCGAGAAGCCCGAGGAGTCCGAGGTCAGCACCGCGGTCGAGGGCGACGGCGAGGAGATCGAGGACGACGACGTCGTCATGGCCTACCTCTACGTCGCCAACGGCAGCACCCAGGACGAGGTCTACAGCGACTACACCAACGGTGCCGCGCAGACGCTGCCCAACGACGAGCGGGTCGGCGAGCTGCTGGTCGAGGTCATGGACGGCGCCACCTACGGCTCCCGCGTCGTGGCCCTCACCTCCGCCGACGGTCTCTTCGACGGCGACACCGCCGACAACCCGCTCGGTCTCGGCGACGACGACCCGGTGCTCCTGGTGGCCGACCTGGTCGAGGAGCAGCAGGTCTCGCCGACGCCGACCTCGGAGGAGGCCGAGGACACCACCGCCGACTCCCAGCCCTCGCTGGTCGTCGAGGGCGGCGACCCGGTCGCCCTGGACTTCGACGGCATCGACGAGCCCGCGCTCGACACCCCCGTGCAGCGCCTGGTCATCGAGGAGGGCGACGGCCGGAAGGTCAAGACCTCCGACACCGTCACCGTCGACTACCTCGGCTCGACGTACGACGCCGACGCTCCCTTCGACGGCAGCTACTCCCGCGGCGAGCCCCTGGTCTCCCCGCTGTCCGGCCTGATCCCGGGCTGGGCGATCGGCCTGGAGGGCGTCCCGGTCGGCAGCCGAGTGTTGCTGCAGATCCCGCCGGCCTTCGGCTACGGCTCGCAGGGCAGCGGCGAGTCCATCCCGCCGAACTCCACCCTGTGGTTCCTCATCGACGTCATCGCCGCGGAATAGCCCTGGTAGGCCCCGTGTGACGTCATACGGAGAGGACGTCCCCTCGGGCGGTTCGTATGACGTCCCACGGTGGCTCTAGGGTTGGCCCCGTCCGCTGCTCGTCGGCGGACGTTCCCCGGTTGGTCTGCCGGCAGGGCCCGCCTGACTTTGAATCAGGACTAGCGACGTAGGTTCGACTCCTACCCGGGGAGCCACGTGTGCCAGCATGCCTCGCATGACTCGGGTCCGGCTGCTGCCTGCGGTGGCAGCGTTGTTGCTCCTCCTGACCGGCTGCACCGATTCGGGGTCCGGTGAGCCGGAGGCGACGAGGTCGCCGACCGGTGCGGAGTCCAAGGTGGACCGGCCGCGGCCGGCCGTGGCGCTGGTGCCTTTCCGCTACGGTGACCGCAAGGTGTGGGGCCGGGGCACCAGGCTCTCGGGTTGCGGCTCGATCGGTTCTGCGCCCGTCGCGTACGTGACGCCGGTCCTCGTCCAGGTGCGGCTGCGGGTGACAGAGCGGGTGCGCCTGCTGCCGGCGACGTACGCCGAGCGCAGCAACGCCATCGACTCCGTGACCCAGTACCTCGGGCCGGACCCGGGGCGTGCGGCCCCGCACATGGCGGTCTCCCAGGGAATCGGGCCCACGTCCGACCGGTTGGTCTACGACACCCGCCTGATCGGCGATGCCCGCAACAGCCCGGCCGGACTCGCCGGCGCCCAGCGGTCCTGGGAGCAGCGGGTGCCGCTGGACCGGCCACGGGTGGTCGCACCCGGCGACCACTACCTCTTCGTCGAGGTGGACCCCGCGACGGGCGGGATGGACCTGCACGAGCTGACGGCACGGTGGACCTCGGTGGGCGGCCGTGAGCGCGACGTGGAGAAGAAGCTCATCGGCGGTTTCAGCCTGCGCGTGCGCTGCGGTGGATGACCCGGTCACCGTGGTGACGGCGTGAGGCCGGCCGTCCCGGAGAGTCAGTCCTTCCGCTTGGCGGCCTTCCTCTCCGCGCGCAGCCGCCGCTCCTCCTTGTACGCCGCCGCGGCCTCCTCGATGGTGGGCGCCGAGCCGCCGTACTGCTTCGGCAGCCACCAGGCGCCCGCCGGTCGCTCGGACTCCGGCGCGGCGAGGATGCAGCGCTCGAGCATCTGCTCCATCCGGGCCTTGAGGTCGGCGGTCTCGGCGGTCGGGTCCTCGCCGGTGGGGTGCATCGGCTCGCCGACCTCGATGTCGATCCGGTGGTGGCGCGAGAGGTCGAGCTTGCGGCCCTTGGCCAGGATGCGCTGGGTGCCCCAGACGACGATCGGGATCAGCGGGACGTCGGCGTCGGCGGCGATCCGCACCGCCCCGGACTTGAGGTCCTTGATGAGGAAGCTCTGGGAGATCGTGGCCTCGGGGAAGATCCCGACCAGCTCTCCCTTGCGCAGGGCGTCGACCGCGGTGCGCATCGACGCGGCGCCGGCCTCGCGGTCGACCTCGAGGTGCCCGAAGGAGCGCATGAACGGCCCGCCGACCGGATTGGCGAAGATCTCCTTCTTCGCCATGAAGCGTGTGTAGCGGCCCCGCTGGGCGCCGGGGTAGCCGCCCATCAGGTAGTCGACGTACGACACGTGGTTGACCGCGACCAGTGCCCCGCCGGAGGTCGGGATGTGCTCGGTGCCGCTCATGTGGATGTCCATGGCGGAGAGCCGGAACCAGGTCTTGGCCGCGGCGACGATGACGGGGTAGGTGAGGTCCACGGGCACACCCCACCACCTCGGGGGCGGGGTGTGCCAGCGGGGCGTGCGACCGGCGGACGTCGGGCGACGCCCAGGCTCGCTCAGCGCGAGAGGTCGCCCCGCCCGATCACCGCGTGGGTCGCGGTGGCCCGGGCCAGCACCCGGTCGCCCTGGGTGATCTCGGCCTCGGTGGTGCAGATGCGACCGCCCACGCTGGTGCAGCGGGCGGTGGCGACGAGCGGCGTGCCGTCGTACCCGGCCTTGAGGAACTGGGTGTTCAGCTGGATGTGCGGCGCGATCATGCCCTCGGGACCCGACGCGTGCACGGCCCAGCCGGTGGCGCTGTCGAGCAGTGCGCCGAGGTAGCCGCCGTGCAGGATGCCGCCGCCGTTGAGGTGCTCGGGCCCCGGGTCGGCCTCGACCACGGCGCCATCGGCGTCGGCGCGCACCACGCGGAAACCGAGGTGCTGGGCGAAGGGTCCGGGGCTGCCGACGGGCGTCGGGTCGGAGGTCATGGCGCCACCGTAGGGGGTTGGTCGGGGCCCGTCGGAGCCGGTCGGCGCTAGGTTCTCGCCATGGTCCAGGACTTCAGCGGCAGGGTCGCGATCGTGACCGGGGCGTCGAGCGGGCTGGGAGCGGCGACGGTACGCCGGCTCGCGGCCGGTGGCGCACGCGTCTGGGCGGCCGCCCGCAGCCAGGACCTGCTGGCCGAGCTCGCGGCCGAGTGCGGCGACTCGTCGGGCGAGGTACGTGCGGGGCACCTCGACCAGACCGACCCCGCGTCCTGCCGGGCGATGGTGGCCGAGGCCGTGGCGGCGTTCGGCCGGCTCGACGTGCTCGTCAACAACGCGGGACGGCACGACTTCCGGCGTACGACGGAGGTGACCGAGGCCGAGTGGGAGCACGACCTCGCGCTCAACCTCAGCGGCCCGTTCTACTGCGCCCAGGCGGCGATCCCACACCTGCTCGAGGCGCCCGACGGCGGCGGCACGATCGTCAACGTCGCGTCGGTGGCGGGGCTGATGGGAGAGGCCTACTCGGCGGCCTACACCGCGGCCAAGCACGGCGTCGTCGGCCTCACCAAGGCCCTTGCGGTGGAACACCTCAAGCAGCCGCTGCGGGTCAACTGCGTCTGCCCCGGTGGCATGGACACCCCGCAGGTGCAGACCATCGGCGTGCCCGACGACGCCGATTGGGACCTCATCATGCGCGTCGCCGCCACCCGCGGGCTGATGAGCGCCGACAGCGTCGCGGCCGCGATCTGCTTCCTCGCCTCGAACGACGCCGCTGCCATCAACGGCAGCATCCACGCCGTCGACGCGGGCCGGACGGCGGGCTAGCGAGATGGTGCACGTCCGCCCCTGACCCTAGAGGACCACGGGGCGTCCGCACGCCTCTCGGCCGAGGCGTTCGGCAGCGAGCCGGGGTCGACGCCACGTCCGCGGCCTGACACGCTGCCGACCGCTGTACGCCGGAGTGCAGTCGTGCGCGAACCTCCGCGTGCTCGGACACCTGCACGGCCCCTCAGCGCACGACCGACTGCTCGACGCGCTGCTGGGCTCGCGCCCGGCCACGTGCGCGACTACTTCTGAGGGGAGGCGCCCCAGACCGTGTGGTCGGGCAGGGCGTCGCGGAGCACGCGGTCGCCGGTGGCCAGCGGGCAGGCCGCCGCGATCGCCTGGGCGGCGATGAGGCGATCGAAGGGGTCCCGCGTCCACGCGAGCCGGGACGCTTCCTCGATCACGTCGGAGAACGGTGTCCCGTCCTCGGCGGCGCCGATGCTCCGACGGAGGTGGGCAAGGACCCGGTCGGCCGGGTGGGCGATCCGTCCGATCTCGTGGAGGTGGCTCAGCTCCAGGCGTGCCATGGGTGAGTAGGCGACCTGCTCGGACTCGATCCGATCCAGCACCGGTTCGGGGATCCTCGACTGGTGCCCCCCGGCCAGCCATGCGAGGACGTGGGTGTCGAGATGGATCACGGCGTCAGGGCTGTCTCGGGATCCCAGTGCCCGGACCAGTCCATGCTGACGAGGTCATCAGGATCGCCGACGATCAGATCATCGAGTGGTGTGAGCCGGTCGAGCTTGGACGTCGGGACGTCGGGCACGAGCCGAAGGCGCCGTCCACGGCGGTCGATGGAGAGCGGCTCGCCGGTCTCGAGGACCTGGTCGATCAGCCGGTAGATGTCAGCCCGGAGCTGGGAGGGCGTGACAGCGTCGTCGGACATCTCTCCACGGTAGGCGTACGTCCCGCGAGGATCAAGGCGTACGTACGTCAGTCCCCGAGCAGTCCGGCCACCTCGGGCGACTCCCAGAACGGCGCGAGTCGGGAGCGCACCATCGGCTCGAGGTCGCCGGCGTCGCGTGCCGCCGCGATCGCCCGTGCGGCGAGCGCCGTGACGTGGGCGGTGATGCTGTCGGCGTCCACGCCGAGGTCGCCCACCAGCTCGCTGACGGGGTGGTCGGCGTAGGTCGCGACGAACCCCTCGGCCACGGCACGGACCAGTGCCTGCACGGGCTCCGACGGCGCGGCGTCGATGACGACGTCCTGGACCAGCCCGGCCAGGTGCTGGGCCTGCTCGAGGGTCATGGCCCGCTGCAGGCCGGTGAGCGGCTGGTCGGCGTACAAGCCGTAGACCTCGAGGACCGCCGCGCGCGTGCCCGGGTCGCGCAGGGTGTCCACGACGATCGCGTTGAGCCGGCGGACGGCGAATCCGGCACCCTGGCCGGCCGCGGCCCCGACCAGAGCGTCGACCTGGGTGGCGCCGATGACCTTCCCGGCCGCACCGGCGCCGAAGGAGACCAGGGAGCCGAGCCCGGGCAGCTTCTCGGCCATCGCGCGGTTGGTCTGCACGACCTCGGAGACCACCCGAGCCATGAAGCGACCTGCCACCGCGGCCACGGCCGGGCTGCGGGTGAGGTCGTCGAGGGCGTCCTTGAGGGTGTCGGTGCCGGCGAGCGCGGCGTCGGTGAGCGCCTCGACGTGCTCGCGGGAGAGGACGTCGCCGAGCGTGTGCTCCTCGCCGTCGGTCGGCCCGGCGTGCAGCACCTCGGCCAGCACGGCGGTGAAGGTGCTGGCCGCGGTGCTCGGCGGCACCCGCGTCAGCACGTCGCCGATGAGCGCGGCGACGTCGTCGGCGTCGACCAGCGCACCGATCGTGAGTCGCTCGCCGACCGCGAGCAGCGAGGCGACCTCCTCGGCGACCAGGGTGGGCAGGTCGTCCTCGAGACGGGCCAGCACCCAGGCCACCTGCGCGTCCAGGAGCCGGTCGGCGGTGGGGGAGGTCACGCGGACACGCTAGCGGCGGCGGGACGAGGACGCTCGGGACTGGCGGGTTCGCCGGAGACCTCTAGAGTGTGGCGGTCAGCCGGGACGAACCGGACGGACGTCGAGGGAGACCTGTGGCCGAGCCCGTGCTCAACGACCTGACCGTCGTCGTCCTCGCCGCCGGCGGGGGCACGCGGATGAAGTCGAAGACCCCGAAGGATTGATGCTGCAAATCCTAGATCAAACTAAACTCACCGGCAACTATAGAGAACTACAATCTATACTTGCACGTTACAAGACACTAGGTAAATTAATCATCTATTAATATCACCTACCCCCCAAAAAGTTGGCACGAAGGTTGCTTATATATAGGAGCAGAAGGGCACCGGCCACGCGGTGCGCGTCGCGGTCGAGGCCGCGGCCACGACCACCGGCACGGTCCTCGTGGCGTACGGCGACACCCCGCTGCTCACGGGGCAGAGCCTGCGCGACTTCGTGGCCGAGCACGAGGCCGCGCAGCGTGCCGTCAGCCTGCTGTCGGGCGACGTGGCCGACCCCGCCGGCTACGGCCGGGTCGTGCGCGACGCCGACGGCGAGGTGCTCGCGATCGTCGAGCACAAGGACGCCAGCCGATCCGAGCTGGAGATCACCGAGATCAACTCCGGGATCATGGCCTTCGAGGCCGGGTTCCTCGTCGAGGCGCTGCCGCGGCTGGGCAACGACAACGCCAAGGGCGAGTACTACCTCACCGACCTCGTCGGCCTGGCCCGCGACGCCGGCCTGATGGTCGGCGCGCACCTGCTCGAGGACGTCGTGCAGACCGAGGGCGCCAACGACCGCGCCCAGCTCGCCGGCCTGGGTCGGCTGCTCAACGACCGGGTCGTGGAGCGCTGGATGCGCGAGGGCGTGACCGTCGTGGACCCCGCGACCACCTGGATCGACGTGGGCGTCCAGCTCGAGCGCGACGTCACGATCCTGCCCGGCACCCAGCTGCTCGGCACGACCTCGATCGGCGAGGACAGCGTCGTCGGGCCCGACTCGACGCTGCGCGACTGCCACGTCGGTCGCGGCGCCACGCTCACCCGCGTCCACGGCGACTCCGCCGAGATCGGCGACGGAGCCACCGTGGGTCCCTACTCCTACCTCCGCCCCGGCACCCGCCTGGGCGCCGCCGGCAAGATCGGCGGCTTCGTCGAGACCAAGAACGCCGTCATCGGCGACGGTGCCAAGGTCCCTCACCTCTCCTACATCGGCGACGCCGAGATCGGCGAGGGCACCAACATCGGGGCCGGCACCATCACCGCCAACTACGACGGGGTCGCCAAGCACCGCACGGTGGTGGGCAAGCACGCCCGCACCGGCTCCAACAACACCTTCGTCGCCCCGACCACCATCGGTGACGGCGCCAGCACCGGCGGCGGAACCGTCGTCCGCGGCGACGTCCCGCCCGGTGCGCTGGCCGTCAGCTCCGGCCCGATGCGGGTCATCGACGGGTGGGCGGAGGAGAAGCGCGCCGGCACCGCCCAGGGCGAGGCCGCAGCGGCCGCCCGGCGAACGCCCGATGACCACGACGTGACCGATCCCTCGTCCCAGCCACCGGCCAGGGACTTGGGCTGAGCACTCCCACCCGGGCAGAATCCTGCCCGCCCACCCCACCTCCGTCCTGCAGGAGCGGCGCATCGTGACCGGATACAAGAAGACCACCGAGAAGAACCTGATGGTCTTCAGCGGCCGGGCCCATCCCGCGCTGGCCGAGGAGGTGGCCGGCATCCTCGGCACCGACCTGGTGCCGACCTCGGCCTACGAGTTCGCGAACTCCGAGATCTACGTCCGCTACGAGGAGTCCGTCCGCGGCTGCGACGCCTTCGTGATCCAGAGCCACACCGCTCCGATCAACGAGTGGATCATGGAGCACCTGATCATGGTCGACGCCCTCAAGCGGGCCTCGGCCAAGCGCATCACCGTGGTCATGCCGTTCTACGGCTACGCCCGCCAGGACAAGAAGCACCGCGGCCGCGAGCCGATCTCGGCCCGCCTGATGGCCGACCTGTTCAAGACCGCCGGCGCCGACCGGCTGATCTCGGTCGACCTGCACGCCGACCAGATCCAGGGCTATTTCGACGGCCCCGTCGACCACCTGATGGCGCTGCCGATCCTCACCGACTACGTGATGGAGAAGTACGGCAACCAGCCGCTGTGCGTCGTGTCCCCGGACGCCGGTCGCATCAAGGTCGCCGAGCGCTGGTCGGCCAAGCTCGGCGGCGCCCCGCTGGCCTTCATCCACAAGACCCGGCGCACGGACCGACCCAACGAGACCGTCGCCAACCGCGTCGTCGGTGAGGTCGCCGGCAAGATCTGCGTGCTGACCGACGACATGATCGACACCGGCGGCACGATCGTGAAGGCCGCCGAGGCGCTGATGGCCGACGGTGCGGCCGGCGTCATCATCGCCGCCACCCACGCGATCCTCTCCGACCCGGCGGTCGACCGGCTCAAGAACTCCCCGGCCGTCGAGGTCATCGTGACCAACACGCTCCCGATCGCCGAGGACCGGGTCTTCGACAAGCTGACGATCCTCTCGATCGCCCCGCTGGTCGCCCGCGCCATCCGCGAGGTCTTCGAGGACGGTTCGGTCACCTCGATGTTCGACGGGCACGCGTAGGTCCAGCCACCCCGGGGGACACCCCGTCCGAGGACTCAGCCGCGGGCGTCGTACGCCGCCCGCGACCGCTCCACCTCGTCGATGTGGGCGCGCGCCCACGCGTCGAGCCCGGCGACGGCCTGCACGAGCGTGCCGCCGAGCGGGGTGAGGGTGTACTCCACCCTCGGCGGCACCTCCGCGTGCACCTCGCGGGTCACCAGCCCGTCGCGCTCGAGCGCACGCAGCACCTGGGTCAGCACCTTCGGGCTCACGCCCTCGATGCGGCGCTGCAGCTCGGTGAACCGGCACGTCCGCTCGGCCAGGAGCAGCAGGACCAGGACCGTCCAGCGGTCACCGATCCGGTCCAGGACGGTGCGTGTCGGGCAGGCGGCGGCGTAGGGGTCCGCGATCGGCGACGTGCTCACGCCATCACTATCCAGCAGGTAACCACGGCACTTCAAGGTGCCTACTACCTATTGGGAAGTATCACGTGGTGGTGCCGGTTGTGCGTGGCGTCAGCGTCACCCCACGAGAGGAACCACCCATGTCCCGCACCATCACCGTCGTCGGCGCCACCGGTCAGCTCGGCCGTCTCGCTGTCGAGGCGCTCCTCGAGCGCGGCGTCGCCCCCTCCGACATCCGCGCCACCGGCCGCGCCACGGAGCGGCTCGCCGACCTCGCCGATCGCGGGGTGCAGGTCCTCCGGGTCGACCGGGACGACGAGGCAGCCGTCGCCGACGCCGTGCGGGGCGCCGCCGCCGTGCTGTTGGTCTCCGGGACCGAGCCCGGCCGCGTCGAGCAGCACCGCAGGGTCGTCGAGGCCGCACGCGAGGCCGGTGTCGAGCAGCTCGTCTACACCTCGGGCCCGCACGCGCGGGGCTCGTCGGTGCAGCTGCTGGCCGACCACGCCACCACCGAGGAGCTGCTCGAGACCTCAGGTGTGCCGCACACCGTGCTGCGCAACGCGTGGTACGTCGAGAACTACACCGCCCAGGTCGAGACCTACCGGGCTCACGGGATGGTCGGGTCTGCCGGCGACGGGCGGGTGTCGCTCGCCCCGCGCCGCGAGTACGCCGAGGCTGCGGCCGTGGTGCTGACCACCGACGGCCATCTCGGGAAGGTCTACGAGCTCGGCGGCGAGGCCCACACGCTGGCCGAGGTCGCGGCGGTCATCGGCGAGACCATCGGCCAGGAGGTCGCCTACACCGACGTGCCGGTCGAGCAGCTCCAGCAGGTCCTCGCCGGCGCCGGCGTGCCCGCCCCGATGGATGCGGTGCTCGCCGACGTCGACCGGGGCATCGCGGCCGGAGAGCTGCTGGTGCCGACGACCGACCTCGAGACGCTGCTCGGCCGCCCTGCCACCGACCTGCGCCAGGCGGTCAAGGAGGCGCTGGCCTGACCCGAGCCCCTCCGGCCCCTCAGCCCAGGTCGTCCAGCGCGTCGTTCCACTGTCGCGCCAGGACCGTCGGGACGTCGCCGGCCAGCACCTCCGCGAGCCGTGAGCGCTGGTCGGCGTCGAGGGCCAGGGCGGGGAAGGCGTTGCGCCCCAGGACCAGGCTGAACCCCTGGCCGCGACGGCGGGCGATGTCGGGCCCCTGGGTGAGGTAGGCGTCGACGTACGGCGCGCAGAGCTCGGGCCGCGAGGCGTCCCAGAGCCCGGCGGCGAGCGACTCGAAGAGCCGATTGGAGACGTCCGGCTCGGTCATCGCCGCCCAGGCCTCGGCCTTGGCCGCGCTGGTGGGGCGGGCGGCCAGCGCCCGCGCGGCGCCGAGGTCGCCCGCGTACGAGCCGTCCGCGACGCGGGCGGCCTCGATCCGCTCGGCGTCGACGGCTCCCAACGTGGCGAGGCGCGCCAGTGCCGACCAGCGCAACGACGGGTCGAGGTCGACGCCGCCGTCGGTGCGCCCGGTCGCCAGCCACCGCTCGAGCAGGTCGGCGTCGCGGGTCGTGGCGACCACGCCGCGGGTCAGCGCCACCGCCACCTCGGGGTCGGGGGAGAGGGCGAGCCCGGCCAGGCAGGCACCGGCCACGCCCGTGGTCACGTCGCCCACCTCGTCAGGGGAGGCGGTGCGGCTGCGCACCGGCCCCAGGGTGCGGTCGAGCACGGCCGCCACCAGCGTCGAGGAGGTCTCGGTCGCGAGGTGCGCGCGCACGACGTCGACGTACGCCGGCACCCGCATCGCCCCGGTGCGCACCTCGTCGAAGCAGTGCGCCCACAGCACGGTGCGGACCAGGTCGTCGGTGACGTCGCCGAGGTGGTCCCGGACGAACAGGTCGCCCTGCTCGTCCAACCGCAGCCGCACGAAGGACTCGCCGCGGCTGTTGGGCACGACCACCAGCCCGGCCCACTCCGGCAGCGGGACGGGGTCGTCGGCGAGGTCGACCGGGCGCTCGCCGGCGACCGTGCCGTCGGCGGCGAACGCGGTGACGGAGAAGCGGTGCGGCCGCGAGCCCTCACGGCGCAGCACCGGCACCCCGGCGTCGTCGCGGCCGACGACCACCGTGTCGAAGCCGGGGGTGCGCAGCCAGGCGTCCGCCCAGGCACGCACGTCGCGCTCCGAGGCCTCGTCGAGAGCGGAGACCAGGTCGTCGAGCGTCGCGTTGTCGAAGGCGTGCCGCGTCAGGTGCGCGTTGACGCCCGCCAGGAAGTCCTCGTCACCGAGCCAGGTCACCAGCTGGCGCAGGCAGGAGTTGCCCTTGGAGTAGGAGATCGCGTCGAAGTTGGAGAAGGCGCTGTCGACGTCCGGCACGTCCTCGGGTGCCGGGGCCACCGGGTGGGTCGAGCGGCGCTCGTCGGCGGCGTAGGCGCCCGGCTTGCGCGTGGCCTCGTGGAGCACCAGCGTGCCCGTGAAGCCGGCCCCGGCGTCGGCCACGCGGTAGCCCATGTAGTCGGCGAAGCTCTCGTTGAGCCAGGTGTCCTCCCACCAGCGCATCGTGACCAGGTTGCCGAACCACATGTGCGCCATCTCGTGGGCGATGATCGCCGCCCGGCGCTTGCGGTGGTCGTCGGTGACGCGTCCGCGGGGGAGCAGCTCGTCGCGGTAGGTCACGCAGCCCGGCGTCTCCATCGCGCCCCAGTTGTGCCCCGGCCCGAAGAGCTGGTCGTAGGAGTCGAAGGGGTAGGCCTCGTCGAACAGCGTGGCGTAGTGGTCGAAGCAGTCGGCGGTGATGCGTCTCAGCTCCTCGGCGTCGCGCTCGAGCTCGGCGGCCAGCGAGGCCCGCGCGTGCCAGCCGAACGGCAGTCCCGCGTGCTCCCACGTCACCGAGTGCCACGGTCCGGCGCAGACGACGAAGAGCGAGGGGCACAGCCGCGGGGTGGTGGCGAAGACCCATCGCCCCTCGCGCTCGTCGTGCTCGGTGACCCGGCCGTTGCCCAGCACCGTCCACCGCGGGTCGGCGGTCACCGCCACGTCGAAGGTCGCCTTGAGGTCCGGCTGGTCGAAGCAGGCGAAGACCCGCTGGGCCACGTCGAGGGAGAGGTACGCCGAGGCGTAGGTCTCGCCGTCCTCGGGGTCGGTCATCAGGTGCATGCCGTCGCCGTCGGTCACGTAAGGGACCTCGGCGCGGATGACCAGCTCGACCGGCCGCCCGGTGGGCAGGCCCTCGAGGCGGATGCGGCGACCGTCGTACTCCCAGCCGAGGGCGTCGACGTCGGACTCCAGCGACACGTCCTGGGCCGCGGTCAGCTCCAGGGACGTCGAGGGGTCCGCGGAGGTGAAGCGCACGGTCGTCACGCACGCGAAGCGACCGCGCTCCCAGCCGGTCAGGTCGAGGTCGATCCCGTAGGACTCCACCTCGATGGCGGTGGCGCGGTGGCGGGCCTCGGCGAGCGTCAGCGACATGGCCCCACCGTAGGGCTGCGCTGTGATTCGCCATCGCCCACGGGCTGCCCCTAGACTGCTGCGGTTGCCTCGGCGAGGGAGCGCGCGATCCGATCAGCCACTGACCGGGACGCGGGGCTCCGTGATCGACAGGGCGGACCCCGCGCCGCGCTGCCTGTTCACCCTCGGGAGCGCGGCGCTGTTGCGTCCGGCCCCGCTGCGCCAGGCACCCCCACGCAGCAGCACCCACACGTCAGCAGCAGCACGTACGAGGAGAAGCATGTCCAGCGAGAAGATCGTCGCCGAGGTCCGCACCGAGTTCGGCAAGGGCGCCGCCCGCCGCATCCGCCGCGCGGACAAGGTCCCCGCCGTCGTCTACACCCACGGCGAGGAGCCCAAGCACCTCACCCTGCCCGGCCACGACACGATGATGGCCCTCAAGCACGGCGGCGCCAACGCGCTCGTCGAGCTCGAGGTCGAGGGCGAGCTGCAGCTCGCGCTGACCAAGCAGGTCCAGGTCGACCCGATCAAGCGCTTCCTCGAGCACGTCGACTTCATCGCGGTCAAGCGCGGCGAGAAGGTCACCGTCGACGTCCCGATCCACATCGCCGGCGAGGCCGCCAAGGAGACCCTCGTGGTCACCGAGACCGCTGCGGTCTCCGTCGAGGCCGAGGCGACCCACATCCCCGAGTGGATCGAGGTCTCCGTCGAGGGCGCCGAGGCCGGCACCCTCATCTACGCCTCCGACCTGCAGCTGCCCGCCGGCTCCGAGCTGCTCACCGACCCCGAGACCCTCGTGGTCAACGTGGCGGCCCAGGTCAGCGAGGAGGCCCTCGAGGCCGAGCTCGAGTCCACCGAGGACGAGCTGGGCATCGAGAAGGACGAGGCCGAGGACGCCGAGGCCGCCGAGGGCGACGAGTAAGACTCCGCACTCCCTGCACCAGCCGTACGAGAACGGGCCCGGGTACCCCATGAGCGACGCCAGCACCGACGTGTGGCTGGTCGTCGGCCTGGGGAACCCGGGCCCTTCGTACGCCGGTCACCGGCACAACATCGGCTACATGGTCACCGACGAGCTGGCCCGCCGGATGGGCTCGGGGTTCCGCGCCCACAAGTCCGGTCGCGCCGACGTCGTCGAGGGCCGGCTCACGCCGCCGGGCGTCCCCGGCCCGCGGGTCGTGCTGGCCCGCCCGCGCTGCTACATGAACGAGGTCGGCGGCCCGGTCAAGGCGCTGGCCACCTTCTACAAGGTCGCCCCCGCGCAGGTCGTGGCGATCCACGACGAGCTCGACATCCCCTTCGACACGATGCGGGTCAAGCTGGGCGGCGGCGACAACGGCCACAACGGTCTGAAGTCGATGCGCTCCTCCTTCGGCACCGGCGACTTCCACCGGGTGCGGGTCGGCATCGGCCGACCCCCGGGTCGCCAGGAGGTCGCCGACTTCGTGCTGTCGGACTACTCCTCGGCCGAGCGCAAGGTGCTGCCCTTCGTGGTCGACACCGCGGCTGACGCGGTCAAGACCCTGGTCGCGGACGGCCTGGAGAAGACCCAGCAGCGCTTCAACAGCTGAGCTTGTCCAGAGATCGGCGGGCACCTTCGACGAGCTGCTCCGGCGAAACCGTGTTGCGCCGTGCCGCGGGGCGCGCCATCGGCGTCAGCAGCGGATGTGCCAGTCAGTCTTGCAGGGCTGGCGGGCACGACTTGGCTGGCCTGCGCCTCGTCTGGGCCAGTGGTCGCACGGAGCCCTCGAACAGCGTGATGGCGGCCAGAGCGCACACATGATTGTTGGTGATGCGCTGCCCCGAGACAGGGAGCGGGTACTCAGGCAGGTCATACCAAGCGCAAATGTGCTGCACCTTCGCGTGTTCGTCCTCAGTTAGGTCAAGGGCTCGCTGCACGTGCGCATCCTCTGCGTAGTCCCAGAGCGCACGCGCGATGAGTCGCTTAGACAAACTGTGACCAAGCGGTCGAGCAAGGCGTTCGGTGCTTGCGCGTAGGCGCCCGTCCGCGCGATCCACGCCCAGTTGCCTGGTTCGGAGTGCACCTGACACGGCATACGTGTCGCCGGCACTCCAGTCGCACCGATCTCGGCACGACCGGCCGCGCTGCGGCAGATGAGTGCGGAACCCATTGTGAATGGTGAGCGTCCCAGTGGCATGAGGTGCCGGATAGGAAGCATCGCTGCATCGGTCGTTGTCCTTGTCGTTGCCGCGGGCTGCGGCGATGCGAAGAACGCGGAACCCGCCGAGGAGGCCGCAAAGTGCGACAAGGGCGGGTTGGGCACGGCTCTGGACATCCCAGGCCCGGGCAAACCATTACCGGAGGAAGCGGTCGAGGCCTACCTCGACGCGTTCGTCGTGGTGAGCGTGCAGGAGGACGGAGAGAACGCCACGGTCATCGCCGAGGCTCCGGGCAGCGATGCCGTACGCCTGTACGACCTCACGCGCCGCGAGGACGGTTGGTGGCCGGACGGCTACACCGAGTGCTGACTCCCACCGCGTGGCAGAAGAGCGCGTCCTATGCGCGAGCTTGGGCGAACTCGCCAGGGTGTCGACAACTTCAGGATGGAACAAATCGCACCAGGCGCCCTGCTCCTTGACTACGGCGATGGTGGCCGTTTCCGTGTTGGGGTGACCGAGCAGAACGACTGAGACATCCGCTCCTCGGGCGAAGAGGATGACTGGCTACTTGGTGAAGACGCGCTCCAGTTCGCGTCCAGACTGAAGGTCGAGTCGGACGAGCCAGCCCGAGAAGGCGATGGCTAACAACGTGTCATCTTCGATGCGAGCGTCAACCCACGCACCCTCGGGACCATCGGGTGGGTGTGCGCGCCATGCCACAGAACCGTCCGATCGCACACGGGCGATAACGCCGTAGTAGCCGTCGCCCGTCTGTTCGAGCACAAGCCGGTCCTCGCTGCTGGGTAGCGCCACGAACTTGTCCACACGAGCATCGTGACATCCGCTCATCGGCTGCTTGTTCCATTGACCTCAGGACCATGAGCGGATGTCCGGGCGGCGGCAGGTCACGTCCTGAGGGTGAACTCGATCTGGTTGTTCGCGAGGACGCGGGTCTGGTAGCGGTCGTCGTGGGCTCTGCGGTGGTGGGTGGGGCACAGCAGGCGGCCGTTGGCCAGGTCGGTGGTGCCGCCGGCGGCCCAGGGTTGGTCGTGGTGGGCGTGGCAGAACCACGCTGCGGTGTGGCAGCCGGCGGCGGTGCAGCCCTTGTCGCGGGTGGCGAGGGCGATGCGTTGGGCGCGGGTGAAGAGCCGCTTGCGGCGGCCGACGTCGAGGACCTCGCGTCTGCCATCCAGGACGACGGGGATGATGGCGGCCTCGCAGGCAAGGCGGCGGGCGGTGTGGGCGGCGATCCGGTCACCGGTGTCAAGGGTGGCGGCCGCCAGCCCACCGGTGAGGGTCTCGAGGGTCATGGTGACCACCACCGTCGCGCCGGTCGACATCTCGGGGACCTGGGAGCCGTCGAGGCGTTCCAGCAGCTCGCAGAGGGCGGCGCCGAGCTCGACGGCGGTGGCGGCTTTGACCGGCTCCGGCCGCTCACCCTCACCCTGCTCGGCCGCCGTGGCGGGCGTGGACGCCAGGGCGGGTTTGTCGTGGACGACCAGGGCCAGCAGCTGCTTGCGGAGCATCCCGGCATGCAGCTCGGGGACGGTGAACCGGCCATGCACGCTGCCCTGCCCGTCAGGGGTCATGGTCAGCATCGTCT
>LUMU01000159.1_pt1 | contig 52497 bp, 49 predicted proteins | sample 729751 | NCBI WGS metagenome assembly LUMU01 (sample SAMN03860300, study PRJNA289734) | marine metagenome | biome: seawater column; feature: ocean; material: water; isolation source: Red Sea water column Station 192 - depth 100m | place: Saudi Arabia: Red Sea | collected 2011-10-15 | depth 100 m
CCGAGGAGCCGACGCCCAGGACGGAGCCGGAGCCGGAGCCCACGCCCGAGCCCACACCGGAACCCACACCGACCACCGCACCGCGGGTCACCGCCCAGGGCTCGGCCACGACGGTGCTCGGCGTCACCTGGCGGGTCGTGCTGGACGTGACGTCCCTGCCCGAGGGCGCCACCGGGCAGGTCCGCCTGAGCAGCGACCGACCGCTGGTGGCGCTCACCCTCGACCCGCGGTGCGCCGGCCTCGCGCTCGGCCCCGCCACCTGCTCGCTGGGCACGGGCACCTACACCTTCCGCGCCGTGCCGCTCCCCCTCGGCACCACGACCCTGACCTTCGAGGTCACCACCGACGACGGCGAGTCCCTCACCGTGCGGGTCCCGCTCACCTGAGTCACACGCACCCACGCCGAGACTGGCGCGCACTCACCCCAACAGGCGGGCATGACGACTGTCCACGTGGGCAGGCTGCGCCCATGTCGATCAGCCGCACCATCGCCCGTCCGCTCCTCGCCTCCACCTTCTTCATCGGCGCCACCAACGCCCTCAAGCACAGCGACGCCATGGCCCACAAGGCCGAGACCGTGACCGACAAGCTCGTGCCGCTGCTGCAGAAGGCCGTGCCCGCCCTCCCCCAGGACCCGCAGACCCTGGTGAGGATCAACGCCGGTGTCCAGCTCACCGCCGCCCTCGGGCTGGCCACCGGCCGCGCCCCCCGCACCTGCGCCACCGTGCTCGCCGCCTCGCTGGTGCCCACCACGGTCGCCGGCCACCGGTTCTGGGAGGCCGACGACGACGCCTCCGCCCAGCAGCAGCGGCTGCACTTCGCCAAGAACCTCTCGCTCCTCGGCGGGCTGGTGATCGCCGCCGGCGACACCGACGGCAAGCCCGGCGTCGCCTGGCGCACCCGCCACCTCGCCAGGACCGCCAAGCGCGAGGCCAAGCGCGAGGCGAAGCTGGTGTCGGCCCGCGTCCGATGAGCCGACCCGCGCGCCACGACCGGCCCCGACTAGGCTGCGCGGGTGCCTGACGCCCCGCTGCCCGACCCCTGGCCGGCACCGCGCGCCACCAGCCCCGTGGAGGCGACGGTCAGCCTGCCCGGCAGCAAGAGCCTCACCAACCGTGCGCTGGTGCTGGCGGCCCTGGCCGACGGGCCCAGCGTCGTACGACGGGCGCTGCGGTCGCGCGACTCCCTGCTGATGGCCGCGGCCCTCACCGGGCTAGGCTCGCACGTCGACACCAGCACCGACGACTGGACGGTCACACCCGGCGCGTTCGCGGGTGACACCCAGGTCGACTGCGGGCTGGCCGGCACCGTCATGCGGTTCGTGCCCCCGGTGGCGGCGCTGTCCCACGGCACCGTCTCCTTCGACGGCGACCCGCACATGCGCACCCGCCCCATCGGCGAGGTGCTGCTCGCGCTGCGCCACCTCGGCGTCGAGGTGGACGACGACGACCGCGGCGCGCTGCCGTTCCGGCTGCGCGGCCACGGGTCGGTGCGCGGCGGTCGCGTGGTGCTCGACGCCTCGCAGTCCTCGCAGTTCGTGTCCGCGCTGCTGCTGGCCGGCGTGCGCTACGACGAGGGCATCGACGTGCGCCACGACGGCAAGCCGATCCCGTCCCTGCCGCACATCGACATGACGGTGGCGATGCTGCGCGAGCAGGACGTCGAGGTCGACGACAGCGACGCCAACCGGTGGGCGGTCGCCCCCGGTCCGCTGCGGGCGCTGGACCGCACCATCGAGCCCGACCTCTCCAACGCCGGCCCGTTCCTCGCCCTCGCCGCGGTGACCGGCGGCAGCGTCACCGTCCGCGACTGGCCATCGGAGACCACCCAGGCCGGCGACGCCTGGGGCGAGCTGCTCACCGCGATGGGCTGCGAGGTCGAGCACGCCTCCGCCGGGCTGCGGGTCACCGGCCCCGCGCCCGGCACCCTCCAGGGCCTCGACGTCGACCTGCACGACGTCGGCGAGCTGACCCCGGTCGTCGCCGCGCTGTGCGCCCTGGCCACGACCCCCAGCCACCTGCGCGGGGTCGGCCACATCCGTCACCACGAGACCGACCGGCTCGCCGCCCTGGCCCGTGAGCTCGGGGGTCTCGGCGCCGACGTCACCGAGCACCCCGACGGCCTCTCCTTCCGCCCGGCACCGCTGCACGGCGGGCTCTTCCACACCTACGCCGACCACCGGATGGCCCACGCCGGCGTGGTCGTCGGGGCCGCGGTCGACGACGTGCTCGTCGAGGACGTCGCCACGACCGCCAAGACCTTCACCGACTTCGCCGGGGCCTGGTCGGCCCTCTTCGGGCGCTGAGGCGGGCAGGTCGATGAGCGGGCGCTACTCCGAGCACGACCACGAGCACTACGAGCGGCCGCGGCGACGGACCCGCCCCCGCACCAAGGAGCGCCCGTCGTACGACGACGCGACCGACGCGGTCGTCGTGACCGTCGACCGGGGTCGGTTCACGCTGCGCGTCGAGGACCGCGTCGTGATGGCGGTCAAGGCCCGCCCCCTGGGCCGCAAGGGCGTCGTGGTGGGCGACCGGGTCCGCGTGGTCGGCGACGTCTCGGGCGACGAGGGCTCGTTGGCGCGCATCGTCGAGGTCGAGAAGCGCTCCACGGTGCTGCGACGCACCGCCGACGACGACGACCCCGTGGAGCGGGTGATCGTCTCCAACGCCGACCAGCTCGTGGTCGTGACGGCGCTGGCCGACCCCGAGCCGCGGCCCGGCCTGCTGGACCGCGCGCTCGTCGCGGCCTACGACGCCGGCATGCGCCCCCTGCTGTGCCTCACCAAGGCCGACCTCGCCTCCCCCGACGCCCTGCTGTCGACGTACCGCTCGCTCGGGGTCCCCTGGGTCGTCACGCAGCGCGGCGGCGACCTCACCGAGCTGCGCGACGAGCTCGCCGGTCGCATCAGCGTGCTGATCGGTCACTCGGGCGTCGGCAAGTCCACCTTGGTCAACGCCCTGGTCCCCGACGCCGACCGCGAGGTCGGGCACGTCAACGCCGTCACCGGCCGCGGGCGACACACCTCGACGTCGGCCTACCTGCTGGCGCTGCCGGAGCACGACGGCCGCCCCGGGTGGATCGTCGACACCCCGGGCATCCGTTCCTTCGGGCTGGCCCACGTCGAGCCCGAGCACCTCATCGAGGCCTTCCCCGACCTCGACGAGATGACCGAGGAGTGCCCCCGCGGGTGCACCCACGGCAGCGAGGAGCCCGAGTGCGGGCTCGACGAGGCCCTGGCCGCCGGCACCGCCGACCCCGACCGGGTCACCTCGTTCCGGCGGCTCCTCGCCGCGAGGTCCGAGCCCGCCTGGTGACGCCGAGCCGGCGTAGTGATGCGCCGGCTCGACGGGCCCGGGCTCAGCCGCCCCAGACCGCCCGGGCCCCCGCGTCACCGGTCAGCACGACGGCGACCACCGTGGCCACCCCGCCGACCGCGGCCAGCAGCGGCAGGACGCGGGCGGCACGACCCGTGCGCAGCGTCGTCGCCGCCACCGCCAGGGCCGAGAAGGCCAGGGTCACCCACAGCGCGAGGACCGCGCGGTCCTCGTGGGTGCCGACCGCGGGGATGTTCGACAGGGCCGGGTTGTCCTCGAGGTAGCTGTCGCCGCTGAGGTAGGCCAGCACGACGAAGACCGCCGCAAGCACCGCGGTGACGAGCGTGACGCCGCGCAGCCGCTCGCGCAGTGCGGGGACGGCGTACGCCACGGCCAGCAGGCCGGCCACCGGGCCGAACACGACGGCCCCGTGGACGAGCAGGGCGTGGGCGGGCATCCCGTTGATCTCCATGGACCACCACCGTAGGCCCAACCGGGCCGGATGCACCTGAGGCTAGCCTGTGCGTTCGTGGCCACCCCCGACTTCACCGACGACCTCCGCCTGGCCCACGTGCTGGCCGACGACGCGGACTCGCTGACGACCGCGCGCTTCAAGGCCCTGGACCTGCACGTGATGAGCAAGCCGGACCTCACGCCGGTGACCGACGCCGACCAGGCCGTCGAGGAGTCGATCCGCCGCACGCTCTCGCGGGTCCGCTCGCGCGACGCCATCACCGGCGAGGAGCAGGGCACCACCGGCAACAGCCAGCGCCGCTGGATCGTCGACCCGATCGACGGCACCAAGAACTTCGTGCGCGGCGTCCCCGTCTGGGCCACCCTGATCTCCCTGGTCGTCGACGACGAGGTCGTGGTCGGCGTCGTCTCCGCGCCGCAGCTGCAGCGCCGCTGGTGGGCGTCGGCCGGCGGCGGCGCCTGGACCGGCAAGTCGCTGCTCAAGGCCACCCGCATGCAGGTCTCCGACGTACGCCGCCTCGAGGACGCCTCCTTCTCCTACTCCTCCCTGTCCGGCTGGGAGGACCGTGACCGCCTCGAGGACGTGCTGTCGCTGATGCGACGGTGCTGGCGCACCCGCGCGTACGGCGACTTCTGGTCCTACATGCTCGTGGCCGAGGGCGCGGTCGACATCGCCGCGGAGCCCGAGCTCGAGGTCTACGACATGGCCGCCCTCGACGTGATCGTGCGCGAGGCGGGCGGCTCCTTCACCTCCCTCGACGGCAGCGCCGGGGACGACCCGGACCAGCCGCGCAGCGGTCCGGGCTCGGTCTCGGACCTGCGCGCGCGCCGCTCGCGGGACTGACCCCTCCCGGAGGCGTCCACGAGAGGCGTCGGACCCTGTACGCGTGAGCGGCGTCACTTGTACCGTCGTGGCAACGCTCCCGTCCCCGACCCAGGAGGTCCCCCGTGAACATCGCCGCCGTGCTGGACGCCAAGGACCGGGGCCGCGAGGTCGTCAGCATCACCCCCGACGCCGGGGTGCGTGAGCTGCTCGCCCTGCTGGCCGAGCACAACGTCGGCGCGGTGGTGGTCAGCCGCGACGGGCGCACCCTCGACGGCATCGTGAGCGAGCGCGACGTCGTGCGTCACCTGCACCACGACGGCACGGTGGTCGACAACACCGTGGGGGCGATCATGACCGAGGTGGTGGAGACCTGCCGGCCCGACGCCGGCCTCGACGAGGTCATGGAGACGATGACGCGTCGTCGCTTCCGCCACCTGCCCGTACGTGCACCAGGCCTGAGATCGCAGCTCGCCGAGGCTGACGCGGTGCCCGCCGACGCGGATGTCGCTGTCGGCGTCGACGACCTGGCTCACCACGGGCGACCCGTCGACGACGCACCCGCCGGCCAGTGCCCTGAGCACCGAGCGGCCCTCCAGGTCGTGCCCCAGGACGGCATGACGGGGCCGCAGGCCGGGGAGCACCACGTCGCAGGCGGGGGGGGACCCGATGACCAGGGTCGCGGGCAGCCCGACGGCGCTCGTCGTGGGCGCGGTCGTGGGCGCGGGGGTGGGCGCGGCCGTGGGCGCCGGGGAGAGCGCTGGCGCCGGGACGACGCTCGGCAGCCGGCGTACCGCTCGCACGCCGCGTACGCCGCGGAGCAGCCGACTCCCCGCCGCGTCGATCCCTGCGAGGGCCAGGTCCTGGGGCCGGCCCGCGCGGACCGCCGGCAGACCGGGCAGCCGCCACACACCACCGCGGTCACCGCCGCCCAGCGTGAGCAGCCGCCGGCCGCGACGCTCCACGTGCAGTGCCACGCCGTGGTCGGCCAGCAGGTCGGCCAGGGCCCGGACACCGGCCCAGTCGACACCCACCCCGGAGCGCGGGGGCGACGCCGCACCGTCGGGCGCGAGGTCCACGACGACCTGACGGCCGCGTCCGCGCACACGCACCACCGCGGTGCTGCCATCGGCGTGCTCGGTGCTGATCTCGAGATCGATGTCCAGGTCGATGTCGAGGTGGGGGCCGCGCGCAGAGCCGGGCCCTGCGACCGGGCTCATGACCGTTCCTCGTCGACGTCGCCGCCGCTGACCGCCACGTGCCCGCGCACCCGCCACCGCGAGTGGCCGGTCGTGCCGGGCACCTCCACCTCGACGTCGGCGAGGTCCAGCCGCAGGGGCCGACCGTCCCGCGCACCGTCGGGGTGCTCCCCATGCCAGCCACCACCCTTCCACAGGTTCCTCAACAGGCTGTTAAGGTATAACATCACATATGTGAACACGACGTCTACCTCCGTCCCGGTCCACCACGCGAGCGGGTCCCTGAGCATCGGCGACCTCGCCGAGCGCACGGGCGTGGCCCCCGCGACCCTGCGCATGTGGGAGCAGCGGCACGGGTTCCCGGTGCCCGAGCGGCTCGACAGCGGCCACCGCCGCTACTCCGAGGCCGACGTCGCCGGCGTCCGCGAGGTCCTCGACCGCCGGGAGGCCGGCGCCCGGCTCGACGCCGCCATCGCCGACGTCCTGGCCGGGGCCCAGCGCGCCGCCGAGCCGCGCGCCGCCTCGGTGTGGGCCGAGCTGAGGCGCCACCACCGCGAGGTGCCGGTCCACCGGCTCACCAAGCAGACCCTGCTCTCGTTGTCGTGGGCCATCGAGGACGAGTTCGCCGCGAAGGCCGAGCGGGCGCACCTCTTCGGCCTCTTCCAGGCCGAGCAGTACTACCGCCCGGCCCAGCGCCGCTGGCGCGAGCTGTCGCGGGTCGCGGGGTCGGCGTACGCCTTCTACGAGCCCACCGCGCCCGGGGCCCCCTCCCCGGAGGGCGCCGTCGCCGTGCACATCGGCGAGGACTCGCCCGTGCGGCGGGAGTGGGCGGTCGTCTGCGACAGCCGCGACCTGCCGGTCGCGCTGACGGCGTGGGAGCTCCCGGGGCAGGAGGGGGTCCCGGACCGGGAGCGGCTCTTCGAGTCCGCGTGGACCATCGACCCGGACGCCGTCCGCCGCGCAGCGCGCACCTGCGCCGCGCTGGCCGCCGACGCCGGAGCCCCCGGCACGGCCGCGGTCCAGTTCGCCCTCGCCGACGACCCCGCCCCGGTGGCCGCCGACCTGGCCGCCGTGAGCGCGCTCTTCTCACGGGTCGTGGCCTACGTCGACGACGGCCACCGCCCGCGCCGCGGCCGGTGACCACCGTGGGCGAGCACGACGTCGTGGTGGTGGGCGCCGGGCTCGCCGGCCTGCGCTGCGCCCGACGCCTGCAGGAGGCCGGGCTGGCGGTGCTCGTGCTCGACCGGTCCGACCGGGTCGGCGGCCGCGTGCGCACCGACGAGGTCGACGGCCACCTGGTCGACCACGGCTTCCAGCTGCTCAACCCCTCCTACCCCGCCGTACGCCGCTGGGTCGACGTCCCCGCGCTCGGGCTGTCCCCGTTCCCGGCCGGGGTGCGGGCCGCGACCGACCACGGCACCGTGGACCTCGGTGACCCGCGGCGCGAGCCCGGGCTCCTCCCGGCCAGCGGCACGGCGGCGCTGCGGCGTCCGCGCGAGCTGCCCGGCCTGCTGCGCTGGGTGCGCCCGCTGCTGCGTCCCTCCCACCGCGGCCTGGCCGCCCGGCTGGCTCCGGACCCCGGCGACGCCCCGGCGCGCTCGCTCGCGGAGTCCCTCGACGACGTGGGTGCCCACGGGGACCTGCGCCGCGTCCTGGAGGCCTTCCTGGCCGGCGTGCTCCTGGAGGGGACCGGGGCCAGCGACGCCCGGGTGGCGCGCCTGCTGGTCCGGTCCTTCCTCGACGGCAGTCCGTCGCTGCCCGCACGTGGCATGCAGGCGCTGCCCGCGCAGCTGGCCGAGGGGCTCGACGTGCGCCTGGAGCGCACGGCCCTGCGCGTCGACCCGCACGTCGTGCGCACGGTCGACGGGGAGCTGCGCGCCCGCGCCGTCGTCGTGGCCACCGACGAGCCGGCCGCCGTGGGGCTGCTCGGGTCGACCGGCGCCCCGCAGCGTGGGGTCGTGACGCACTGGTGGTCGGCCCCCGCAGACCGGCTGCCCGCGCGCCGCGGGCGGCTGCACGTCGACGCCCGCAGCCGCCCCACCGGCCCCGTGGCCAACACCGCGGTCGTGTCACAGGCGGCGCCGTCGTACTCACCCCCGGGCCGCGCCCTGGTCCAGGCCTCCGTGGTGCTCGCACCCGACCACGCGCTGCCGCCCGAGGCCGAGGTGCGCCGCCACGCCGCGGCCCTGCTGGGGTCCGACGACCGCTCGTGGGAGGAGGTCGCGCGGCACGAGGGCCGCGACGCCCTGCCGGCCGCGACTCCCCCGCACTGCGCCGCCCCACGAGGCTCGAGCGCGGGCTGCACGTGTGCGGGGACCACCGCGACTCCCCATCGATCCAGGGTGCGCTGGTCAGTGGCGAGCGCGCCGCGCTCGGGGTGCTCGCCGATCTCGGGGTGCCGGCACGATGAGCACAGGCCGATGAGCACCGAGACCGCCCTGGTCCTGCTGACCGCCAGCGCCTGGGCCCACGCCGCCTTCCAGCTGACCGTCTCCGCGCTGGTCTACCCCGTGCTGGCCGCGACCCCGCACGCCGCCTGGCGCCGCGCGCACGGCCGACACAGCCGCGTGATCAGCGTCCTCGTCGTCCCCCTGTACGCCGCTGTGCTGGTCTCGACAGGTGCGGCCGTGCTCGTGGCCGGCTCGGTCGCGGTGTGGGTGGCCGCGGCGGGCGCCGGCCTCGCGCTGGGCACGACCGCGGCCGTGGCGGCGCCGCTGCACGGACGGCTCGGGGTGACGGGGCTGGGCGACCGGCGTCGCCGGGTGCTGCTGGCGCGGCTGCTGCGCGCGGACCGGTGGCGCACCGCCGGCGCGCTGCTCAGCGCGGGCGCCGCGACCCTCGCGCTGGTGTGAGCGCCGGGCGAGCCTGACGGCTCAGTCCTCGAGCGCCTCGAAGGCGTCGGGCCGCTCGAGCAGGTCGAAGCGGCTGGCCGGCCAGACCCGGGCGAAGACCTTGCCCACGACCAGCTCGACGGGCACGAAGGCGTCGGAGTCGTCGCAGGCCTCGCCCTTGCGACCGCCGCAGCGCAGCCGGTACGAGGAGTCCGCGGAGTCGTCGCGGTGGTCGCCCATCACGAAGACCATCCCGTCGGGCACCGGCCCCGCGTCCCACTCGCACGTGGAGAGCATCGGGCCGTCGCAGTCGTCGTCGTTGAGCGTGAAGCCCGAGGAGTCCAGGGGCTCGCCGTTGACCAGCAGCCGCCCCTGCTCGTCGCAGCACTCGATGGTGTCGCCGGCCACGCCGATGACGCGCTTCACCAGGTGCCCGCCGGTGGGGTAGAGCCCGATGCGGCTCATCGCGTCGGTGAGCAGGTTGGTGGGGCCGGAGGCCTCGGCGGCGCTGAGCCAGGCACCGGGGTCCTCGAAGACCACGATGTCGCCGCGCTCGGGGCTGCCGGAGCCCCAGTAGGACACCTTCTGCACCAGGATCCGGTCGTTGATCTCCAGCCCCGGCTCCATCGAGCCGGAGGGGATGTAGAACGCCTGCACCAGGAAGGTCTTGACGATCAGGGCCAGCACGATGGCCAGGCCGAGCAGCAGGAGCGACTCCTGCCAGACCGGGATCCGGCGACGTGCGGGCGGCGTCGGCGCCGCCGCCTGGTCCTCTTCGGACACGTCCCCTCCTCGGTGCCGCTGGTCCGGCCGGGGGGAACCATACCCGGCACCCCCGCCTCGGCCCGTCTCCTCGACACCGCCCCCGGCACCGCCCCCGGTTAGGCTCGCGCCCATGCAGAAGCCTGAGATCGACTTCCCCGACTTCGACCCGCCCGCCGACCTCGTCATCACCGACCTCACCGTCGGCGACGGCGAGGAGGCCGCCGCCGGACAGACCGTGTCCGTGCACTACGTCGGCGTGGCCCACTCCACCGGCGAGGAGTTCGACGCCTCCTACAACCGCGGCGAGCCGCTGCGCTTCCGCCTCGGCATCGGCCAGGTCATCCAGGGCTGGGACACCGGCGTGCAGGGCATGAAGGTCGGCGGCCGCCGTCAGCTCGTGATCCCGCCGCACCTGGGCTACGGCGACCGCGGCGCCGGTGGCGTCATCAAGCCCGGCGAGACGCTGATCTTCGTCGTCGACCTGCTCGCCGTCTCCTGAGCGAGGCCAACGCGTGACCCACTTCGGCGACCACCAGGTCTCCATCTACGCCGCCGGGATGCTCGCCGGGCAGACCCCGGCGTGGACCACCGACCTGGCCTCCCTGGAGCGCCACGCCGCCGAGGTGCTGCCCCCGGAGGCGCTGGGCTACATCGTGCCCAGCGCCGGGGGCGGCTCGACGGCTCGCGCCAACGTCGCGGCCTTCGAGCAGTGGCGCATCGTGCCGCGGATGCTGCGCGACCACGCCATCCGCGACCTGTCCACCGAGGTCCTCGGTACGCCGATGGCCGCACCGGTCCTGCTCGGACCGGTCGGTGTGCAGACCCTGGCCCACCCCGAGGGCGAGCTGGCCTCGGCCCGCGCCGCCGCGGCCCTGGGGCTGACCTACGTCCACTCCACCCAGGCCGGTCACTCGATCGAGCAGGCGGCCGAGGCGAACGGTGACGGTCAGCGCTGGTTCCAGCTCTACTGGCCGACCCACGACGAGCTGTGCGAGTCCTTCCTGTCCCGGGCACAGGCCTCGGGCTACTCCACCTTGGTGCTCACCCTCGACACCACGCTGCTGGGCTGGCGCCCGAGGGACCTCGACCGCGGCTACCTGCCGTTCCTGGCCAACCAGGGCATCGCCAACTACACCTCCGACCCGGTGTTCTCCGCGATGCTCGACAAGCCCGCCGAGGAGGACCCGGCCACCGCCGGCCTCGCCTTCGCGGGCGTGTTCCCCAACCCCGGGCTGTCGTGGGAGCAACTGCCCTGGCTGCGCGAGCGGTGGGACGGCCCGATCGTCCTCAAGGGCGTCCAGCACGTCGACGACGCCCGCCGGGCCGTCGATGCGGGGGTCCAGGGCATCGTCGTCTCCAACCACGGCGGCCGCCAGGTCGACGGCGCGGTCGCCTCCCTCGACGTGCTCCCCGGCATCGCCGAGGCCGTGGGCGAGCAGCTCACCGTGCTCTTCGACTCCGGGGTCCGCTCGGGACCCGACGTGCTGAAGGCGCTGGCGCTCGGCGCCGACGCGGCCCTGCTGGGTCGGCCCTACCTCTACGGGCTGGCCCTCGGCGGCCAGGAAGGCGTGGAGCACGTGCTGCGCTGCCTGCTCGCCGAGCTCGACCTGACCATGGGCAACGCCGGCTGCTCCACCCTGGCCGACCTGGTCCCCGACCTGCTGACGAGGAGCCCTCGATGAGCGCGGCCCCCGACCCCTTCGACGTCGCGATCCGCGACGACTCGATCCGGCTGGGCCAGTTCCTCAAGCTCGCCAACCTCATCGAGTCCGGCTCGGAGGCCAAGGAGGTCATCGCCGCCGGGCAGGTCCTGGTCAACGGCGAGGTCGACCAGCGCCGCGGGCGCCAGCTGGTCAAGGGCGACGTCGTGGAGCTGGGCGGTCAGGCCGCCCGGGTCAGCGACGAGTCGGCGTACGACGACCTCCCGTGGTGACGGAGTCCCAGTAGCCGCCGAACCGGCGCATCAATACGCCGGCTCGATCCGACCTACAGCAGCACCACCACGGTGTGGATCAGGACGCCGACGAGCCCACCGACGATGGTGCCGTTGATCCGGATGAACTGCAGGTCGCGGCCGACGTGCAGCTCGATGCGCTCGGCGGCCTCCTTGCCGTCCCACCGCTCGATGGTGTGGGTGATGACCTGGGTCAGCTCGCTGCCGTAGCGCTCGACCGCGAAGACCACGGCGTCCGCGGCCAGCCCGTCGAGCCGCTCGCGCAGCGCGGGCTCGTCCACGAGCCGGCGGGCGAACCGCTCCAGCTCGGTGCGCATCCGCAGCCGCACCGCGCCCTCGGGGTCGTCGAGGGAGTCGGTCAGCGCGTGCCGCAGCGCCTCCCACAGCGAGATCGCCGTCGCGATGACCTGGGGGCGGTCCAGCAGCCGCTCCTTGAGCGCCTCGGTGCGGGCCATGGTGCCCTCGTCGTGCTGGAGGTCCTCCGCGAGCTGGCGCAGCATCGAGTCCAGCGCAAGACGGGCGCGGTGCCGCGGCTGGTCGCGGATGTCGGCGACCCAGCGCACCAGCTCGAGGTGGATGCGGGAGGTGACCCGGTCGTTGATCGACGGCGGCGCCCACCAGGGCGCGCGCTCGCCGATCACCTCGGTCACCGTGTCGGGGTTGTCGACCAGCCAGCCGTGCAGCTCCTCCAGCGCCAGGTCGACGAGCCCGTGGTGGAGGTCGTCGCGCATCGACTCCGCGAGCAGGTTGCCCAGCAGAGGGGAGATCGGCTCGTCGCGGAAGCGCGGCACCAGCGCGTCCTCGACCAGGCTGCGCACGTGCTCGTCGCGCACCTTCGACAGGGCCACGCCGATGACCTCGGCGGCCTCCTCGGCGACCCGACGCGAGCTGTCCGGCTCGACCAGCCAGCCCCCCACCCGCGAGGACACCCGCGCGCCGAGCACCCGCTCCCGCACCACCTCCTCGGAGAGGAAGTTCTCCCCGACGAACTCCTCCAGCCCCCGCCCCAGCTCGTCCTTGCGACGCGGGATCAGCGCCGTGTGCGGGATCGGCAGGCCCAGAGGGTGGCGGAACAGCGCGGTCACGGCGAACCAGTCCGCGATGGCGCCGACCATGGAGGCCTCGGCGCCGGCGTTGACGAAGCCCCAGAACCCGTCGCGGTCGTGGGTGAGCACGAAGACCAGGGCGGCGAGCAGCAGCAGCCCCAGGGCGACGGCACGCATCCGGCGCAGGGCGTGGGCACGGCGTACGTCGGCAGCGTGGTCGGCAGCGGCGTCGCCGGTCGGGAAGGGCGCGGTGGTGGTCATCGCTGCAGAGTCTGGCGCACGCACCTGACAGACTGCCGCCCATGCCCGACCCCACCCCCGAGCCGACCCCCGAGCCGACCCGGCAGCGCACCGTCATCACCTTCGGCACCTTCGACGTCTTCCACGTCGGGCACCTCAAGGTGATCCAGCGGGCCTCCGAGCTCGGCGACCGGCTGGTCGTGGGCGTGTCCGCGGACGCGCTGAACCTGCGCAAGAAGGGCCGCGAGCCGGTCTTCAGCGAGGGCGAGCGGATGGCGATCGTGTCCGCCCTCAAGCCGGTGGACGCGGTGTTCCTGGAGGAGAGCCTGGAGCAGAAGCGCGACTACATCCTCGAGCACGGGGCCGACGTGCTGGTCATGGGTGATGACTGGGCAGGTCGTTTCGACGAGTTCCGCGACGTGTGCGAGGTCGTCTACCTCCCGCGCACCCCTGCCATCTCCACCACCGCCCTGATCGAGAAGATCTCCGGCACGAGCTGAGGTCGCCACGAGCGGGACGGCCATGACTGACGTACCGTCGGGGGTGTCCGCTCCCCCGTCCCCCCCCTCTACCACCCCTGCCGGGTGGCACCCCTCGGAAGGTCCCCCCATGCGTCTGCTGGCCGCCCTCGCCTGCTCCTCGGCACTGCTGGTCGCCACCCTGGCGCCCTCGGTGACGCCGCGTGCGAGCGCGGAGGAGCAGCCCACCGCCGCCCAGCAGGTGCTGGCCGAGGCTCGCGCGATGCTCACCGGCGGGTCCGGCGACGGCCCCGCGGCTCGTCGCTCGCCCGGCGCACCCGGGGCCCACACCTCGCGCGAGGCCACGCTGGTGCTGCGTGACCTGCGCGCGGCGCTGCCGAGGTTGGAGGCCACCGACCGCGCGGCCGCCGAGTCGCTGCTGGCCCGTCCGACCGACGGTCTTGCCGACCCCGAGGGCACCGGCTACACGACGAAGTCCCAGCGCCGCTGCCGCGGCCACTTCTGCGTCCACTACGTCACCAGCACCTCCGATCGGGCGACCAGCGCCTGGGTCGACAAGACGCTGAAGGTGCTGAAGAAGGTCTGGAAGCGGGAGGTCGGCGACCTCGGCTACCGCGCGCCCCTGAGCGACGGCGGCCTGCCGAGCTCGCGCAACGGCGGCAACGGCAAGTTCGACGTCTACCTCGCCGACGTGGGTGCCGACCTCCTCTACGGCTACTGCTCGGCCGACTTCGTGCTGCGCAAGGACCGCACCCGCGCGGGCGGCTACTGCGTGCTGGACAACGACTTCAGCAAGGACCAGTACGGCGGCAAGCCGGGCAAGACCCTGGCGGTCACCGCCGCCCACGAGTTCTTCCACGCCATCCAGTTCGGCTACGACTACTACGAGGACCGCTGGTTCATGGAGTCGACGGCCACCTGGATGGAGGAGCGCTTCGCCGACGGGGTCAACGACAACCGGCAGTACCTCGCCTTCGGGCAGGTCGGCGAGCCCGCCACCTCCCTGGACCTCTTCGAGCGGGGCGGTTTCGCCCACTACGGCAACTGGCCCTTCTGGGAGCACCTCTCCGAGCGCTACGGCCACGGGATCGTGCGCCGGACCTGGAACACCGCTCGCGGGTCCACCTACTCCACGCGGGCCGTCGAGAAGGTGCTGAAGAGCAGGGGCGGCTTCGCCAAGCGGTTCGCCGCGTACTCCGCCGCCAACCTCACCCCCGGGCGCGGCTACCCCGAGGGCGACCACTGGCCCGCCCCCGAGCCGGAGGCGACCTGGACGTTCGGCCGCCGCACGGCCCCCCGCAGCGACGAGGTCGACGTCGACCACATGGCCTCGGCGTCCTACGTCCTGGTGCCGGACGCCACGTTGACCTCCGAGGGTCTCGCCGGAGCGCCGTACCGCCTGCGGCTCACCGTCGACGGGCCCCGCGCGAAGACCGACCCGACGGCGTGGCTGGTCGTCCGCACGGTCGACGGCAAGTGGCGCAGCGAGCAGGTCGACCTCGACCGCAACGGCTCGACCACCGTCACCACCCCGTTCACCGTCGAGAAGGTCGAGGCGGTCTCGCTGACCCTGGTCAACGCCTCCACCAGGTTCCGCTGCGACAAGGACACCCCGGACTGGTCGTGCTTCGGCATCCCGCGCGACCAGGACCAGCCCTTCGCCGTGACCGCCGAGGTCTACCAGCGCTGACCCCGCGTCCCCCGACCGCTCAGGTCCCGGGCCACTCACCCGATCGGATGGACTGGGCGGGCGGCATCCCGGGAACCGTGTCCTCGCCCCCGCACACCACGCCCGAGGAGAGCCCGATGACCCCCACCGGTCAGTCCGTCCCGACCACTCTGGCCCGTCGCCGTACCCCCGCCATCGTCGACGGCGCCTCCGTCGCCGCCGCCGGCCTCGTCCAGGCCGCGCTCATCCTGGCCGCCCCCGCGGTCGGTCACGGCCTGGTGGCCGTCCGCTCGCTGCGCGGCTCCGGCCTGGACTGATTTCGCCCCGGCCGCTCCACCGGCAGCTCCCTGAGCAGCTCCACCAACGGCGCCAGCACCGCTGGTGGACGCGCCGCGATGCGCACCCACTCGGGACCCAACCCGGGGAAGGTGTCGCACCGCCGCACCGCCACCCCGCCCGAGCGCAGGGCCCCGTGCACCTCGGCGCCGGGACGCGCCAGCACGAACGGCGCCGCTGAGGGCAGGTGCGGGACCCCGCACCGTTCCAGGGCGTCCTGGAGACCCGCTCGCCACGACTGCACCTCGACCGCCCGTCGACGTCGCTCCGCCACCCCCCGCTCGCTGCTGGTCGTCGCCACGGTGGCCGCGGCTGCGGTCGAGAACGACCACGGCGGACGCATCCGGCGCAGTGCGGCGACGCTCCTCCCCGGGCACCGCGTCCATGAAGGCCTCGTCGACCAGGACCACCCGGCCCGGCCGGAGCAGGGAGACGACCTCCTCGCGCGGGTGGAGGGTGCCGGTCGGGTTCGTCGGGTTGCCCACGACGACCAGGTCGGCGTGCTCGGGGACCGCAGCCTCGGTGATCGTCCGCCCCAGCGGCAGGAGCACGGTCTGGACGCGGTGACCGGCCTGCAGCAACGCGGCGTGCGGCTCGGTGAACTGGGGGTGGACCACGACGGGCCGGCGCCAGGGACGCATGCGCGCCACCAGCGTGAAGGCCTCGGTGGCCCCGGCTGTCACCAGCACCTCCTCCGCCGCGCGGCCGTGCAGCCGGGCCAGGGTCCGTTCGGAGGGATCCGGGTCGGGATAGGCGCACACGTCGTCGACGGCCGCGCGCAGGGCCTCCCGCAGGAAGTCCGGTGGGCCGTGCGGGTGCACGTTGACGGCGAGGTCGAGGAGCCCGCTGCCACGGACCTCGGCGTCCCCGTGGTGCAGCAGACCAGGGTCGACCGCTCCCTCGAGCGCCCCCTCAGCCACCGTGCACCGCCGCGGCGAACCGCTCCGCCATCCACGGGTGCCCGGCCCAGTGGGTGTGCAGGTAGGAGGCGTGCAGCGTGGGGCCGGCGAACCCCGTCGGCTGCCCGTCGACGACCCAGGCGGGTCCCAGACCCGCCCCGGCCCCGGCGCCCGGTGCCACCGTCGTGCGGTGGAACTCGTGGCCGGTCACCCGGTCGCCGGCCCGGGTGAGCAGCGACTCACCGGCCGCGACCGCCTCCGGGTAGCGCAACGTCAGCCGGTCGGTCATGGTCGCGTCCGCCGGCACGACCGCGGCCAGCGGCTCCCCGTCCAGGGAGCGGCACAGGTAGAGCAGTCCCGCGCACTCGGCCACCGTGGGCACCCCGTCGGACACCGCGGCGCGCAGCTCGGCCACCAGGGCGCGGTTGGCCGCCAGGTCGGCCGCGTGCACCTCGGGGAACCCGCCTCCGAGGTAGATCCCGGCCGTGCCCGGGGGCAGCGCCGGGTCGAGCAACGGGTCGAACGCCACCGGTTCGCACCCGGCGGCCCGCAGCAGCTCCTCGGTCTCGGCGTAGCGGAAGGTGAAGGCCCGGCCACCGGCGACCGCGACGACCGGCCGATGCCGCTCCGGCTCACCGACCGGCGGCGTGAGCGGGGGCACCCAGGGCTCTGCCTCCAGGTCGGGGGCGGCAGCGGCCAGCTGGAGGACGGCGTCGAGGTCGACGTGTCTCTCCACGAGGTCCACGAGCGGGTCGAGCGCACCGGCCGACAGTCCTCGCTCGGCCGCCGGGACGAGCCCCAGGTGCCGCGACGGCGTCGCCACGGCCGAGTCGCGCGGGATCCGGCCCACGACCGGCAGCCGCACCGAGGACTCGACCTCGGCGGCATGGCGCACCGAGCCGACCCGGTTCAGGACCACGCCCACCACGGTGGTCCCGGGGTCGTAGGTCGCCATCCCGTGCACGACCGCACCGACCGACCGGGAGGCCCGGGCGCAGTCCACGACCAGCAGCACCGGGGAGCGGGTCGACGCCGCCACGTGGGCCGTCGAGGCGAACCCGTCGCCACCGATCCGGCCGTCGTACAGGCCCATGACCCCCTCCACGACCGCGACGTCCGCGCCCCGCGCCCCGTGCAGCAGCAGGGGCACGACCCGGTCCTCGCCGACCAGGTGCGGGTCCAGGTTGCGCCCCGGGCGTCCGGTGGCGAGCGCGTGGTAGCCGGGGTCGATGTAGTCGGGACCGACCTTGTGCCCGGAGACGACGAGGCCACGGCGTCGTAGGGCCGCCATCAGCCCGGTCGCGACGGTCGTCTTGCCCTGCCCCGTCGAGGGAGCAGCCACCACGAGCCGGGGCAGGTGGTGCGGGGCAGCCGTGGCCCCGTTCACCACTCGATCCCCCGCTGCCCCTTCTGGCCGCGGTCCATCTGGTGCTTGACCTTCGTCATCTCGGTGACCAGGTCGGCGGCCTCCACGAGGTCGGGGTGGGCCCGCCTGCCGGTGACCACGACGTACTGACGCCCCGGACGGTCGCGCAGCGTCTCGACCACCTCGTCCACGTCGACCCATCCCCACTCCATGGGGTAGGTGAACTCGTCGAGGACGTAGAGGTCGTGCCGCTCCTCGGCGAGTGCGCGCCTGACCTCCGCCCAGCCCTCGGCGGCGTCCGCCGCGTGGTCGGTCTCGTCACCGGACTTGCGTCGCCACGACCAGCCGGCCCCCATCTTGTGCCAGCTCACCGGCCCGCCCTCACCGGTCTCCTCGTGCAGCGCGCCCAGGCGCTCGAGCACCGTCTGCTCCCCGATCCGCCAGGTCGCCGACTTCACGAACTGGAAGACGCCCACGTCCCAGCCCTGGTTCCAGGCACGCAGCGCCAGGCCGAAGGCGGCGGTGGACTTCCCCTTCCCGTCGCCGGTGTGCACCATCAGCAGCGGCAGGTGCCGGCGCTGTGCGGTGGTGAGGCCGTCGTCGGGGACGGTCAGCGGCTTGCCCTGGGGCATCAGTGGTGCTCCTGTCGGTGGTGGTCGGGGCTCACGCGGCGTGCCCGCGGACGAGTCCGTGCAGGGCGGCGGCGTCGACCGCGCCCAGGGCGAGGTGCTCCGCCGCCAGACGTGTCGCGAGCGTGCCGGCCAGACCCATCCGCATGGGCCCCGACTCGCAGTCGACGACCACGCAGTCCACCCCGGTGACCGCGAGCCGATCGGCCGCGTCGAGGGAACGGCGTACGGCGTCGGGGCCGGCGGTCGCGCGACCGTCCGTGACCACCACGAGCAGCGGGCGTCGGGCCCCGGCCCGACGGCGCTCCCGGTCGAGCACCCGGCCGGCCTCGAGCAGGCCCTCGGCCAGCGGTGTCCGGCCACCGGCGGGCAGCTCCTCGAGCCGGGCGGCGGCCACGTCCACCGACCCGGTCGGCGGCAGCACGAGGGTCGCGGTGTCGCCGCCGAAGGTGACCAGCCCGACGGTGTCACGCCGCTGGTAGGCGTCCAGCAGCAGGCTCAGGATCGCGGCCTTGACCTCGCCCATCCGGCGGCGCGCCGCCATGGAGCCCGAGGCGTCGACGCAGAAGAGCACGAGGTTGGCCTCGCGGCCCTCGCGCACCGCGACCCGCAGGTCCCCGGGTGCCAGGCGCAGCGGCCCGTCGGTCCGTCCGCGTGCGTGCTGGCGGGGTACGGCGGCGAGCACCGTCCCGAGCAGGTGCAGTCCTCCCCGTGCCCGGGCGTCCGTCGCGGCGACCGCGCCGACCCTGCGGCCGGTCGTCGACTCGGCGCGACTGCGACGGCCCGCGGAGACCCGGCTCACGCGACGGTTGGTGCCGCGCGCCTGGAGCAGGCGGGCGCGGAAGCTGTCCCCGGAGGAGACGGTCGTCCCGGCGGGCGCGCCCGCGGGTCGAGGCTGCTCCTCGGGCTCGGACTGTTCCTCGGGCCGGGACACCTCGGGCCGGGGCGGGCCATCCGGTGGGTGGTGCTGCCCTGCAGGATCCTCCCCGCCACCGTCCGGGCCACCGTCCGGGCCACCGTCCGGGCCACCGTCCGGGCCACCGTCGGGATCCGGGTCCGGGTCCGGTTGCTGGTCAGGACCGAGCGCCTCGCCGAGGGCCTGCTCGAGCCGTTCGTCGTCGGCCTCGGGGCTGTCGAAGGGGTTGCGACGGCGACGGTGCGGCAGGGCGAGTCGGGCGGCCGCCCGGACGTCCTCGCGGGTGACCTCGGTGCGCCCCCACCACGCCGCGTGGGCGACCGCGGTCCGTGCGGTGACGATGTCGGCGCGCAGCCCGTCGACCTCGAAGGCCGCGCAGACCTCGGCGACGGCCAGCAGCACCTCGTCGCTCAGGTGCACCCCGGCGCGTGCGGCCCGGGCCGCCGCCACGCGGTCGGCGAGGCGCTGCTCGGCCTCGGCCCAGCCGGCGACGAACCCGGCCGGGTCGGCCTCGTAGGCCAACCGTCGGCGCACGACCTCGACCCGCAGGGCCGGGTCACGGGGCGCTGCGACGTCGACGGCCAGACCGAAGCGGTCCAGCAGCTGCGGGCGCAACTCCCCCTCCTCGGGGTTCATCGTGCCGACCAGGACGAACCTCGCCGGGTGGGTCACGGAGACACCGTCGCGCTCGACGGTGGCGCGGCCGGTGGCGGCGGCATCGAGGAGCAGGTCGACGAGGTGGTCGTGGAGCAGGTTGACCTCGTCGACGTACAGCAGGCCCCGGTGGGCCTTCGCGAGCAGGCCGGGCTCGTACTCCGCGCGGCCGCTGGCCAGGACGCGCTCGAGGTGGATGGACCCGGTGACGCGGTCCTCGCCCGCACCGACGGGCAGCTCGACCAGGCGCACCGGGCGACTCACGACCGCGGCGGTGGCGACGAGGTCGGCGTCCGGCGAGACGTCGGCGGGATCGCGCGGGTCACTGGAGAACCGGTCCCCCTCGCGGACCTCCACGGGGGGCAGCACCGCGGCCAGACCACGCACGGCGGTCGTCTTGGCGGTGCCCTTCTCGCCGCGCACGAGGACGCCGCCCACCTCGGGGGCGACGGCGGCCAGCAGCAGCGCGAGGACGAGGTCGTCGGACCCGACCACGGCCGAGAGTGGGTAGGACAGGGTGGGGTGCTGTGGCACGTGAGGCTCCCGCTCGTACGCCAACGGACAGAACGCCCCGAGGCCGGTCTTCGGACTTCCGGCGCCGCACCTGGGTGGTGCGACCGGTCACCGCAGCGGGCCTGTGCCGGACTCCCACCGGCTTCCCAGATTCTCCCCTCGCGGGGCACCTCGGAGCTGCGGGCTCACGATAGCCTTGCCGCCCGTGACCCCAGCGCCGACCTCCCAGCCCGCGGACGGGCGAGTCGTCGTCGTCGGCCTCGGCGCCGACGGCTGGACCGGGCTGCCGGTCCCGGTGCAGCGGCGCCTGACCGACGCGTCGGTGGTGCTGGGCTCGGAGCGCCAGCTCGCGCTGCTGCCGCCGGTGGAGGGCCAGCGGCGCGAGGCGTGGGGGCGGCCGTTCGCCGAGAGCCTGCAGGGGCTGCTGGCGACCCATGCCGCGTCCGCTCCGGTCGTCCTCGCGTCGGGCGACCCGTTGGTCTCCGGGGTCGCCGGGACCCTGGTGCGGCTGCTCGGACCCGAGTCCGTGGAGGTGGTGCCCGCGGTCTCGTCGGTGGCCCTCGCGCGCGCCCGGATGGGCTGGCCCGAGGAGACGTGCGCCGTGGTCACCGTCGTGGGGCGCCGCGTCGAGCGGGTGCTGCGCGAGCTGGCGCCGGGACGCCGGGTCGTGGTGCTGTCCTCCGACGCCTCGACCCCCGCTGCCGTCGCCGGGCTGCTCGTCGGGTCCGGCCACGGGGCGACCCGGATGACGGCGCTCTCCGACCTCGGCGCTCCCGAGGAGGACCGCCTCGTCGGCACCGCCACGACGTGGGACCACGACGTCGCGGCGCTCCACGTCCTGTGCCTGGAGGTGGAGGGCGACACGCCGTCCGCCTCATGGGCGGTCGGCCTGCCCGACGAGGTCTTCGACCACGACGGCCAGCTGACCAAGCGCGACCTGCGCGCCAGTGCGCTCTCCCGGCTCGCCCCGCGACCTGGCGAGCTCCTCTGGGACGTCGGAGCGGGCGCAGGATCGGTGGGGATCGAGTGGATGCGGGCGCACGCCACCTGCCGCACCGTCGCGGTGGAACGCGACCCGGTGCGTGCCGCACGGGTGCGCACCAACGCCGCGCGCCTCGGCGTGCCCGACCTGGAGGTCGTCGAGGGCGGGGCCCCGGACGCGCTGGCCGGACTGCCCGCTCCCGACGCGGTCTTCGTCGGGGGTGGCGCCACCGCCCCCGGGCGCTCCGCTCGCCTCCTTCACCGGCTGGGACCCGGCCCGCACCGTGACCCAGTGGAGCCTTCAGGTCCGCGGACGCTCCGCGGAGTAGAGCCACGACTCACCGGCTGCGGAGTCTGTCGCCTCAGTCAGCGCGCGCCCCACCAGCACCACCGCCGCCTGCCGGAGCCCGGCCTCCTCCACCGGGTCGGCGATGGTGGCGACGGTGCCGCGCAGCACGAGCTCCTCGGGCTGGGAGGCCCGGTGCACCACCACGACCGGGCAGTCGGGTCCGTGGGTCGGCAGGAGTCGCTCCATCAGGTCACGGATGCGGGTGATCGCCAGGTGCAGCACCAGGGTCGCTCCGGTGGCGGCGAACGCCTCGAGGCTCTCGGTCCCGGGCATCGCGGTCGAGCGCACCTGGGTGCGGGTGAGCACCACCGACTGGGCCACCAGCGGCACGGTCAGCTCTCGGCGCACCAGCGCCGCGGCCGCCGCGTACGCCGGCACCCCGGGCACCACCTCCCAGGGCACGCCCGCGAGGTCGAGCCGGCGGCCCTGCTCGTGCACGGCGGAGTAGAGCGACGGATCACCGGAGACCAGTCGCACGACCTGCTCGCCGCGCCGGTGCCCCGCCACGAGCTCCCCGACGATGGCGTCGAGGTCGAGGCCGGCGGTGTCCACGAGTCGCGTGCCGGACCGGCAGTGCCCCAGCACCGCCTCGTCGAGGTAGGTGCCGGGGTAGAGCACCAGGTCCGCGCCCTGGAGCAGCTGCACGGCTCGGAGCGTCAGCAGGTCGGCGGCCCCGGGGCCGGCGCCGATCAGCCGGACCGGGTTCACGGTCGCACCCAGCGTGGTGTCCAGACCCGACCGGCCCGGTCCACGCGGGTGCTCGACGCGCCGACGATCAGCAGGCACTTCATGTCGACGGAGTCGGCGTCGAGCTCGGCCAGGGTCGTCACCACCACGGACTCCTCGGCCCTGCCGACATCGCGCCCGACCACCACGACGGTGTCGGGGGCCCGGTGCTCGAGCAGCGTCTTCTGGGCGCGGACGACCTGCTCGCTGCGACTGCGACTGGCCGGGTTGTAGATCGCGACGACCAGGTCGGCCTCGGCCAGCGCACGCAGCCGTCGCTCGACGACCGACCAGGGCTTGAGCCGGTCGCTGAGGCTGACCACCGCGAAGTCGCCACCGATCGGCGCACCCGCCCGGGCGGCGACGGCCTGCACCGCCGACAGCCCGGGGAGCACCCGCACCCGCACCCCGTCGTACGCCGGGTCCTCGGCCGCCTCGAGCACCGCCGTGGCCATGCCGAAGACGCCCGCGTCCCCGCCGCTCACGACCGCCACCCGCTCCCCCGACCTGGCCAGGTCCAGGGCGGCTCGAGCGCGGTCGATCTCGACGCCGTTGCCCGAGGCGTGCCGGGTGAGGCCCGCACGCTGCGGGACCCGGTGGACGTAGGGCGCGTAGCCGACCACGTGGTCCACCTCGCCCAGGGCACGCTCCACCTCCGGCGTCAGCCACCCGTCGGGTCCGGGCCCGAGCCCTACATCGCGTGCTCGAGGCGCCCGGCCGCCGCGAGCGCCCGCCGCACGGCCGGGAAGGTCCGGCCGAGCTTCATGATCACCGCACCGTCGGTGTCGGCGAGACGACGTGCGAGCTCGGGCTCGGGGAGCGTCCCGGGGAGCACCGTGAGCACGTCGGTCTGGCGCACCAGGGGCCAGGCGACCGAGGCCGTGGCCGCGGCGAAGGCCGGGACGCCCGGCACCACGACGGTCTCGAAGCGCTCGGCCAACGCATCGTGCATGTACATGAACGACCCGTAGAACAGCGGGTCCCCCTCGGCCAAGAGCACCACGTCGCGCCCGGCCTCGAGGTGGGCGGCCAGCCGGTCGGCCGACTCGGCGTAGAAGTCGGCGAGCGCCCCGGCGTACCCACCCGGGTGCGTGGTGGACCCGGTGGTGACCGGGTAGGTCAGGCACTCCTCGACGCAGCCCGCGGGGACCAGGTCCGCCGCGATCCGTCGCGCGTTCGACTGCTTGCCGACACCCGCGTGGTAGGCCACCACGTCGGCGGCGCCGATGAGCCGTGCGGCCTTGAGGGTGACCAGCTCGGGGTCACCGGGGCCGACGCCGACCCCCCAGAACCGACCCGGCCGGTCCGGCCGCACCCCCGGGCCGCTCACTCCGCCTCCTGGGCCAGCGCGTTGACCGCCGAGGAGCACATCGCCGAGCCGCCGCGACGCCCGCGGACGGTCACGAACGGGACGTCGATGCCGTGGTCGCGGCGCAGGTCCGCGAGGGCCTGCTTGGACTCCGCCGCTCCGATGAACCCGACCGGGCAGCCGACGATCGCCGCGGGACGCGGGCCGCCGTCCACCAGCATCTCGAGCAGGTGGAACAGGGCGGTCGGGGCGTTGCCGATCGCCACCACGGCGCCCTCGAGCACCGGCTCCCACAGCGAGACCGCGGCCGCGGTGCGCGTGGTGCCCCACCGCGCCGCCAGCCCCGGGACCCGGGGGTCGGTCAGGTCGCAGCGCACCTCGTTGCCGCGCGGCAGCCGTGACGCGGTGACGCCCACGGCGACCATCCGTGCGTCGCACAGCACCGGCGCCCCGGCCTCCAGCGCCTCGCGGGCGGCCGGCACCACCTCGGGGTGGATCACCAGGTCCGGCACCAGGTCGACCTGGCCGGACCCGTGCACCATCCGCACCGCCAGTCGCTCGGCCGACGCGGGCACCGAGGAGAGGTCGGCCTCGCGACGGATCGTGGCGAAGGAGTCGACGTAGATCGCCGGCCCGTCGGTGACGTAGTCGTAGCGACGCGCCGGGGCGCTCGGCTGCCAGGTCATGCCGCACTCCCCTCGGGCAGCAGCGACTCGGGTAGCAGCACGCCGTGCCAGGGGGTCACGACCACCTCGCCGTCGGGCCACGACCCGACCGTGGTGCGGTCCAGCGCCCCACCGGGCGCGGCGACGTGGCGGCCGCCGGGCACCGGACCGTGGGGCAGCGGCGGGCACTCCCCGGGGACTCGCGCGTCGACGGGCTCGACCGGCACCAGCGGGCTGTCCAGCTCCCGCACGTGCCATGCCGCCGACGGGCCGTGACCGCGCCGGTCCAGGAACCGGGCGGCCAGCCCGACCAGCGTCTCGGCGACCTCGTCCAGGGCCACGACCGGCCCCCATCCAGAGCCGACCCGGAGCTGCGCGGCCCCGTCGTCCACCGCGACGAGGCCCAGGTCGCAGTCGCGTTCCACCAGGTCGCCACGCCCGTCGTCGAGCACGAACAGGAACCGGCCCGGCAGGTCGGCCAGCCGGCGGTCCGCGCACAGAGCCGCGTCGAGGGCGTCGGCGACGGGTCGCAGGTCGGCCCGGCCACCCGCGTGACCGGTCTGCGGGGAGACCATCACGTTGCGGACCAGCTCGTGGCTGCGGCTGGGCACCAGGCCGGTCGCGAGCACGGCGTCGACGACCTCGGCAGCCACCGCCCCCGGCGAGAGCGGATCGGCGGGGAGGGCTCGCAGCTGCAGGTTGGCCCGTCCCGTCAGGTGCAGCCGGCCGTCGCCCCAGCGCTCGGCCACGTGGAGCAGTGCGCGGAGGCGACGTACCGCCACGCGGCCGCCCACCAGGCGGAGCCTGACCAGCAGGCCGTCGTCGGCCGGCCAGGGGCGGCAGAGCGCGGGACAGCGATCGGGACGATGACGGGACGACACGGGCACCGGGCCAGCTCCTTCGAGGTCCGGGCTCGTGCGCGGAGCCCGACTGCGACCTCACGGCGGCTGCCGCAAGGGCCAGCAGGTCTTCGGACTCGGGTTCACTCGGCACCGGGCGCCTTCCCAGCGGCTCACCTCTCCCGAGGATCCCCGCCAGTGGCGTGCTGCCCGGCCCGTCACCCACACCGCTGCGCGTCAGTCCCGGATTCTCACCGGGTTCCCAGTGACTGGCCCGAGGACCGTACCAACACCCGGAGGCGGACGGTCGTTCCCGTCCGAGCAGCGATGCCCTAGTGTTCGGCGAGCGGGCGTGAGGAAGCCGGTGGGAATCCGGCGCAGTCGCGCTACTGTGACCGCCCTCCGCGAGTCGTCGTACGACGGTGAGTCGGTGGGTGGAAGTCAGACCCGACCGTCCGCTTCCATCCACATCGACCAGGGACGCAGTCATCCCTGAGGAGGACTCATGTCGCAGTCTGCCCTGCCCATCTCGCCCGCCGCCCCGCTGTCGGACGGGCTCGCCCCCGTCTCGCTGCGTGAGCTCGCCCCATGGACGCTCTTCCTCGGGACCCTCGGCCTGCTCCTGCTCTTCTTCGTCGGGGTCGACCAGGGCGCCGTGTCGGTGCCGTCGGGCTCGTTCGTCCACGAGCTGACGCACGACGGCCGCCACCTGCTCGGCTACCCGTGCCACTGAGGGCGACCGTGCACGCCCGCGCCCTCCTCGTCCGAGGACTGCTCGCCGGCCTGCTGGCCGGCCTCGTCACGTTCGCCGTCGCCCACCAGGTGGGCGAGCCCCCCGTGGAGCAGGCGATCGCCCTGGAGTCCACCGCGCCCGCCGACCACGAGCACGCCGAGGGCAGCGCCGCCCACTCCCACGCCGAGGAGGACGCGGTCGTCAGCCGCACCGTCCAGCGCACCGTCGGCCTGTGGCTGTCCACGGTGCTGGTCGGCATCGCCCTCGGCGGCCTGGTCGGTCTCGCAGCGGCGTACGCCGTCGGTCGCCTCGGCTCCCTCTCCCCGGCCCAGTCCACGGCGGTGGTGGGCCTGGTCGGCTTCGTCTCCTTCGCGCTCGTGCCGTTCTGGAAGTACCCCGCCAACCCGCCGGCGGTCGGCTCGGGCGAGACGATCGGTGAGCGGACCGCGGCGTACTTCGGCTTCGCGGGCCTCTCGGTGGTGCTCGCCGTCCTGGCCGTGGTGGTCGCGGTCCGGGCGTCGCGGCGCGTGGGCGGGTACGTCGCGTCGGTGGCCGCGGTGGTCGGGTACCTCACCCTCGTCGTCGGCGCGGGCCTGCTGCTGCCGGCGGGTGCCGACGTGGACGGGTTCCCGGCGGCCACGCTGTGGGAGTTCCGCACCGCCTCGCTCGTGGTGCAGGCGACGCTGTGGGCCGTGCTCGGGGTGGTGCTGACCGGGCTGGTGGGTCGCCTGGCCGCCGACGCACGGCGCGACCTGGCCCGCCGCACGCTGGCGGTCTCGCTGTGAGCGTGGTTCCGCCCGATCCCGGCGCACGCGCAGCGGCCGCCGGACGACTGGCCGCCCTGGCGGTCCCGGCCGGGGCGCTGGGCCGGCTGGGCGACCTCGCGGTCTGGCTCTGCGCGACCACGGGCCAGGTGCCGCCCCCGGACCTGCGCCGCACCGGCGAGGTGCGTCTGGTGGTCTTCGCCGGCGACCACGGGGTCGCGGCGCACGGCGTCTCGGCCTACCCGGCCTCGGTGACGCCGGCGATGGTCCGCGCGGTCGCCGCGGGCCGGGCCGGGGTCTCAGCCCTGGCCGCCGCACACGGCGTGAGCGTGCGGGTCCTCGACGTCGCCGTCGACGACGACCTCGCCGACCTGCCCGGCTCCGTGACCGCCCGCAGCGTCGGGCGCGGTTCGGGCGCCATCCACGTCGAGGACGCGCTGCCCGACGAGACCGTCCGGGCGGCCCTCGCGCTGGGTCGCGACGTCGCCCGGGAGGAGGTCGCGAGCGGTGGACGGTTGCTGCTCGGTGGCGACCTGGGCATCGGCAACACGACGCCCGCCGCGGCCCTGGTGGCCGCGACGCTGGGCCTGCCCGCCGAGGAGGTCGTGGGACGCGGCACCGGGGTCGACGACGCGGGGCTGGCGCGCAAGAGCGAGGTGGTGAGGACCGCGCTCGACCGGTCCCGCGGCCGCCACGACGACCCGGTGGAGTGCCTGGCCGCCCTGGGCTCGGCGGACCTCGCGGCGACCACCGGCTACCTCGCCGAGGCCGCGGTCCTCGGCGTGCCGGTGCTCCTGGACGGACTGATGTCGGTGGCCTGCGCACTGCTCGCCGACCGGCTGGCCCCGGGGGCTGCGCAGTGGTTCGCCGCCGGCCACCGCTCCACCGAGCCGGCCCAGTCACTGGCCCTGGAGAAGCTCGGCCTGGAGCCCCTGCTCGACCTGGGGCTGCGTCTCGGGGAGGGCAGCGGCGCGGTCGCGGCGGTGCCGCTCGTCCGGTCGGCCGCGGCCCTGCTGCGCGACACCGCCCTGCTCAGCGAGGTCCTGCCCTGAGCCGTCGCCCGGCGGGCTGGCCGGACGCGCTCCTGATGGCGGCCGGCACCCTGACCGTCCTGCGGCTGCCGCCACCGCGACGGGTCGACCCTCAGGTGGCGGGGCGGGCCATGCTGCTCGCTCCCCTGGCGGTGCTGCCGCTCGGCGCGGCCGTCACCGGCCTGCTGCTGGTGACGGCCGAGACCGGCGTACCGCCGCTGGCGCGGGGACTGATGGCCGTCGCGCTGCTCGCGCTGGGCACCCGCGCCCTGCACTGGGACGGTCTCTCCGACGTCGCCGACGGGCTCACCGCCTCCTACGACCCGCAGCGCTCGCTCACGGTGATGCGCACCGGGACGTCGGGCCCGGCGGGCACGCTGGCCGTGGTGCTGGTCGCGGGGCTGCAGGCCGCGGGGTTCGCGGCGCTGTCCGGCTCCCCGGCGGGCTGCGTGCTGGCGGGGGCGTGCGTGCTCGGCTCCCGGGTGTCGCTCGCGACCTGCTGCGCCCGTCCCGTCCCTCCGGCGCGCCCCGAGGGCCTGGGCGCGACGGTCGCCGGGACCGTGCCGGTGCTCGCCGCCGCGCTCGCGTGGCTGGCCCTCGCCGGAGCCCTCGCCGGGCTGCTGGCCGTGCTGCCGGTCCAGCGCGCGCCGTGGCACGCGCTGGTGCCGGTCGTCCTCGCGGTCGTCCTGTCCCTGCTCCTCGTGCGCCGCTGCACCAGCCGCCTCGGCGGTGTCACCGGGGACGTCCTCGGCGCCGGCGTCGAGGCCTCCCTCGCCGTCCTGCTGCTGGCCCTGACATGAGCCGAGACGTCACCCACGCACGGCCGAGGCGTCACTCGCGCACGGCCTCGGGTTCAGAGGACCAGGACCCGACCGGCGATCACGAGGTGCACCTCGTCGCAGGCGGCGCCGAGCTGCTGGTTGACCGCCCCGAGGAGGTCGCGGAAGACGCGGCCGGAGCGATGCGCGGGCACGACGCCGAGGCCCACCTCGTTGGTCACGAGCACGACGTCGCGATCGGTGGCGGCCAGCGCCGCGACCACGTCGTCGGTACGCCGGGCGACCAGCTCCTCGAGCTGATCGGCCGTCCGGTCCCAGGCCCGCTCCTCGTCCAGCACCGCGGTCAGCCAGGTGCCCAGGCAGTCGACCAGGACGGGTCCGTCACCGGCTCGGACGGCGCTCGCCAGGTCCCGCGTCTCGGCCGTGGCCCAGCTCTCCGGGCGCCGCGACCGGTGCGCGGCCACGCGGGCGGCCCAGTCGGGGTCCATGTCCTCGTCGGTGGTCGGGCCCGGTGCGACGTACGTCGCCGCTCCCCCGTCGGCCGCCTCGCGCACCAGCTCCTCGGCGTGCCGCGACTTGCCCGACCGCACGCCGCCGGTGACCAACACCTTCACGTCTCGCCTCCGGGACCTCGATGAGCGCGCGGGCGCTCGGGCTGCTGCTCGGCTACGCCGCCGACCGGGTCTGGGCCGACCCGGTGCGCCACCACCCTGTCGCATGGTTCGGCACCGTCGCGAGTCGGCTCGAGCAGCGGGTGTGGCGCGACGACCGCCTCGCAGGGACGGCGTACGCCGCTGTCCTGGTCGGTGGGGTGGTCCTGCCCGCCGCCGGGGTGGAGCGCCGGGCCGGCCCGGCGACCCGGGTCGTGACGACCGCCGCTGCCACCTGGCTGGTGCTGGGGGGCACGAGCCTGGACCGGGAGGCGGCTGCGGTGCAGGCGCGCCTGGAGGTCGGCGACCTGCCCGGCGCACGGGCGCAGGTCGGCCGCATCGTCGGTCGGTCGACCGCGGACCTCGACGCCGCCGGGGTGGCCCGCGCCGCCGTGGAGTCGGTCGCCGAGAACACCTCCGACGCCGTGGTGGGAGCCCTGGTCTGGGGTGCCGTCGCCGGTCTCCCGGGTCTGCTCGGCTTCCGGGCCGCCAACACCCTCGACGCCATGGTCGGGCACCGCACCGCACGGCACGACCGCTTCGGCTGGGCCGGCGCCCGGATCGACGACGTGCTGGGTCTGCCCGGTGCGCGCCTCACCGCAGCGTTGGCCGCAGCAGCGGGACCGGACCACGCCGGCGCGCTCCGCGCCTGGTGCCGGGACGCGGGCGCGCACCCCAGCCCCAACGCCGGCCCGGTGGAGGCCGCGTTCGCCGGCGCCCTCGGAGTCACCCTGGGCGGGCCGACCACCTACGGCGACCGCACCGAGGACCGCCCGCGCCTCGGCGACGGGGCCGCCCCCACCGCTCACGACGTCACCCGCGCCCGACGGCTCGCCGCGCGCGTCGGCCTCGGGGCCGCTGTCGTCTCCGCCCTCATCGCCGTGCGAGCACCCACGCAGCCGCTGCCCCCACGTCGTCCACGACGCTGACCCCGGCCGGCGGATCCGGTCGGGACACGACGACGCACGGCACGCCCAGCTCGGCGGCCGCCGCCATCTTCGGCCAGGTGTGCATCCCGCCGGAGTCCTTGGTCACCAGCACGTCCGCGGCGTGCTCGCGCATCAGCGCGCGCTCGTCGGCCAGGTGGTAGGGGCCGCGGTCGAGCAGCAGCCGCCACGACGGGGGCAACGCGACCTCGGGGTCGTCGACGACGCCGAGCGTCCACGTCACGAACGTGGGCGAGTCCGTGGCCTGGGTCGCGAACTCGGCGTAGGTCTGGCGGGTGCCGGCGAAGAGCTCCACCCGCGTCAGACCGGGAGGGCGACGTACGTCGTCTCGAGGTACTCCTCGATGCCCTCGAAGCCCCCCTCGCGACCGAACCCGGAGGCCTTGACGCCGCCGAAGGGCGCCGCGGGGTTGGAGATCAGGCCGGTGTTGATGCCGACCATGCCGTACTCCAGGCGCTCGGCCATCCGGATCGTGCGCGACAGGTCGCGGGTGTAGACGTAGGAGGCCAGGCCGTACTCGGTGTCGTTGGCGCGGGCCACCGCCTCGTCCTCGGTCTCGAAGGTCGTGATCGGCGCGACCGGTCCGAAGATCTCCTCGGCGTTGATGGCCGAGTCGGCCGGCACCCCGAGCAGGACGGTCGGGGGGTAGAAGAAGCCGGGGCCGTCGGGGACGGTGCCGCCGGTCAGCAGCCGGGCGCCGTCGTGTACCGCGTCGGTGACCAGCTGCGAGACCGACTCGACGGCCTTCTCCTCGATCAGCGGACCCACGTCGACACCCTCGTCCTGGCCGCGGCCGACGGTCAGCGCGCCCATCCGGGCGGCGAGCTTCTCGGCGAACTCCTCGGCCACGCTCGCGTGCACGAGGAACCGGTTGGCGGCCGTGCACGCCTCGCCCATGTTGCGCATCTTCGCCGTCATCGCCCCGTCGACGGCGGCGTCGACGTCGGCGTCCTCGAAGACCACGAACGGCGCGTTGCCACCGAGCTCCATGCTCACCCGCTGCAGCTGGTCGGCGGACTGGCGCACCAACGTGCGGCCCACCCCGGTCGAGCCGGTGAAGGAAACCTTGCGCAGCCGGTCGTCGCCCTGCAGCGCCTCGCTCATCTCCTTGGCCCGCGTGGTGGGTACGACGTTGAGGACCCCGTCGGGGAGCCCGGCCTCGGTCAGCAGGCCGGCCAGCGCGAGCATCGTCAGCGGGGTCTGGTGCGCGGGCTTGACGACCATCGTGCACCCGGCGGCGATCGCGGGGCCGATCTTGCGGGTGCCCATCGCGAGCGGGAAGTTCCACGGGGTGACGAAGAAGCACGGGCCGACCGGCTTCTTGATCGTCAGCAGCCGCGAGCCGCCGGCCGGGGCCTGCATCCAGCGGCCGTGGACGCGCACCGCCTCCTCGGAGAACCACCGGAAGAACTCGTTGCCGTAGGCGACCTCCCCCTTGGCCTCGGCGACGGCCTTGCCCATCTCCAGGCTCATCAGCATCGCCAGGTCGTCGGCGCGGGAGGCGATCAGCTCGAACGCCGAGCGCAGGATCTCGCCGCGCTCGCGCGGGGCCGTGGCGGCCCAGTCGGCCTGGGCGGCGACCGCGGCGTCGAGCGCCTCGACCGCGTCGGTGACCGACCCGTCGGCCACCCGCGCCAGCAGCTGACCGTCGGCGGGGTCGACCACCTCGAAGGTGTCGCCGCCCTCGGCGTCGCGCCACTCCCCGGCCACCCACAGGCGGCGCTGCTCGGCGGGCAGGAGGCGGTCGAGCAGGGCGTGGACGTCTGGACCAGTCATGGTCGAATCCTGGCACTTCCGGGACTTCGGACCAATCCACGTCACAGCGTGTCCGGGCGTGGCACTATAGGTGTTGTCGACTTCGGAGGGAGCACTCAGAAGACGGCTGTGAACCCCTTGCTGACCCCATGCGGCGAGGGGTTCATCTACGTCCGGCGGCACGTCCCCACGTCCCTCCGCCAGACGCCGCCGCGAAGGGCCCGGGCACCCCGGGCCCTTCGTTGTTCCTGCGGACGTCCCCGGGCCTGTGCCTCAGCGGCGCGCGGCGCGCAGGAACGCCTCGAGCAGCGGACCCGCGGTCCGCGAGCCGGACTCGCCCTCGTCGACGTAGACCGCCACGGCCAGGTCGGACCCCGCGGCGACCATCCAGGCGTGGGTGAGCACCTTGCCGTCCTTCTCGAACTCCGCGGTGCCGGTCTTGGCGATCAGCTCGGGCCCCGGCACGTCGAGCAGGCCGCGGCCGCTGCCGTCGGTGACGACGGCGCGCAGCATCGAGCGCAGCGCGGACGCCTCGCCCCCGGTCAGCGGCTTCGCACCCTCCGGCGGGCCGTCGCGGTAGTCCTTGACCAGCCACGGCACGACGGTCTCGCCGGCCTGCACCGACGCCACGACCGTGGCCATCACCATCGGGCTGGCCAGCACCCTGCCCTGGCCGATCAGGTCGGCGGCGGCCTCGGTCTCGGTCTCCGGCTGCGGCACCTGGCCGAAGTACGCCGGGAAGCCGAGGTCGTGGTCGATGCCGAAGCCGAGGGAGGCGGCGGCGTCGTACAGGCCGGTGCCCCGGATCTTGCCCCGGCTGGTGATGAAGGCGGTGTTGCACGAGTTGGCGACGGCCTGACGCAGGGTGATCCGCCCGGTGGCCCCGGAGGGGTAGTCGGAGTAGTTGCCGAAGGTCTTGCCGTCGACCACCGTCGTCGCCGGGCACTGCACGGCCGAGGTCGGGTCGAGCCCGGCGCGCAGCAGCGCGAGCGAGGAGACGGTCTTGAAGGTCGAGCCCGGCGCGGCCTGGCCGTACGTCGCCAGGTTGGTGCCTCCGGTGCCCGGCCCGTTGGCCGCGGCGAGCACGGCGCCGGTGCCCGGGTCGATCGCGACCAGGGCACTGGCAGGTCCGGTGCGTCGCAGCACCGCCTCGGCCTCGGCCTGCAGGTCGACGTCGAGGCTGATCTTGAGCGTCGAGCCCTTCTCGGGCTCGGCCCGGAAGACCTCGCGCACCTCGGCGCCCGACCCCTCGGCGGGCACCACGTCGACGCTCGCGCCCGGGGTGCCGCGCAGCTGGTCGTCGTACCTGGCCTGGAGGCCCGAGAGGCCCGCCACGTCTCCCGGGCGGTAGCTGTCGGGGTCCTCCTCGACCATCTCCGCGGTGACCTGGCCGACGGAGCCGAGGATCGGCGCGGCGAAGCCGCGCGAGGGGGCGAGCGGGATCTCGGCGCCGATCCGTCGCGCGCCCTTGAGGCGCGAGATGGCCATGCTCATCGGGGAGGAGACCTCCTCGACGCGCAGCACGATCGCCTCGACGAAGGCGGCGTCGCCGGCGGCCTTCACACTCTTGACGAAGCCGGCCGCGTCGATGCCGACGGCCTGCGCGAGCTTCCTGGCGTCGGCGAGCGCGCGGCTCGGGCCGACCAGCGTCTTGTCGATGCCGATCCGGTTGACCGGGCGCTGGGTGACGATCGCGAGTCCACGGGCCCCGACGATGTCCCCGCGCATCGGCGTCAGCGTGGTGAGGTCGAGCGTCTCGCCCTTCACCAGGGACGGCTCGACGACCGAGGGCGCCCACACCGCGACCCAGCCGTCGCCCTCACGCTCCAGCCGCAGCGGGGCCTCGTAGGTCCAGTCGGCCGCGGTCCCCGAGGTGACCAGCGGCCAGCGCCACTGCAGGGTCGCGGTGGCGGTGTCACCGGACTCGTCGAGGTCGATCAGCCCCACCTGCGGGGTGACCCCGCCCATGCCGTCGACGATCCGCGCCCGCTCGGCCTCGGCTGCCTGCGGGTCGGCCACCGGAGCCGCCGCCAGGTCCTGGGCGGCCAGCGCCTCCACGAACGCCGTGGCCGTCGGCTCGGGGTCCGGGCCCGCGACGGCGTCCTTGACCTCGGTGCAGCCCGCCAGCAGCACCGCGCCCGTCAACGCCAGCACGGAGAGCAGCTGTGGGACCCGAGTGCAAACCATGGCCGCGATCCTGCCACCGCCCACCGACCGACCTGCCGAGCCGTCACTCACGCACGCTCGAGACGTCACTCATGCACGCTCGGTGGCGGCCCCCGTGCGCGAGCGACCTCTCGGCCGTGCGCGAGCGACCTCTCGGCCGTGCGCGAGCGACCTCTCGGCGGACGGGTCAGCCCTTGTGGCGGGGCTTCTTGCGCGGCTTGTCGTCCCAGGACCTGCCGCCCCGGTCGCCCCGGTCGCCCCGGTCGCCCCGGTCGCCCCGGTCTCGAGTGCGGCGAAGGTGCCGGCAGGCAGGTCCGCGGGGAGCTCGACGAGGGAGAAGTCGGGCTTGATGAGGATCTTGCCGAAGTCCTTGCGGTTCAGCCCGCCCTCGTTGGCGAGGGCGCCGACGATCTGGCGCGGCTCGACCTTGTGCCGCTTGCCGACGGAGATGCGGTACATCGCCATCGGGGTGTCGCCGTGCCGCTCGCGCGCCGGACGCGCCGGGCGGGCGCGGTCTTCGCGGTCGCCGGGGCGGGACTTGGGCATCCGCACCTGGTCGGCGTTGGGGTCGAGCAGCAGCGGCGTCTCGCCCTGGGCGACCACGGCCAGCGCGGCGGCGACGTCGGTCTCCGGCACGTCGTGGTTGCGGACGTAGTGGGCGATGATGTCGCGGAAGCCCTCGATCCGGTCGGTCTGCTGCAGCGCCTCGGTGATCTGGTCGTCGAAGCGCGTGAGCCGGGTGCTGTTGACGTCCTCGACGCTGGGCAGCGACATCTCCGTGAGCGGCTGCTTGGTGGCCTTCTCGATGTGGCGCAGCAGGTAGCGCTCGCGCGGGGTGACGAAGGAGATGGCGTCACCGCTGCGCCCGGCCCGGCCGGTGCGGCCGATGCGGTGGACGTAGGACTCGGTGTCGGTGGGGATGTCGTAGTTGACGACGTGGCTGATCCGCTCGACGTCGAGGCCGCGGGCGGCGACGTCGGTGGCGACGAGGATGTCGAGCTTGGCGTCCTTGAGCTGCTGGACGGTCCGCTCGCGCACGTTCTGGGGTACGTCGCCGTTGATGGCCGCGGCCGCGAAGCCCCGGGCCCGCAGCTTCTCGGCGAGCAGCTCGGTCTCGCTCTTGGTGCGGACGAAGACGATCATCCCCTCGAAGTTCTCGACCTCGAGGATGCGCGTGAGGGCGTCGACCTTCTGCGGGTAGGACACCAGCAGGTAGCGCTGGGTGATGTTGCTGGCGGTCGCCGTCTTGTTCTTGACGGTGATCTCGGCCGGGTCGGAGAGGTAGGACTTGGAGAGCCGGCGGATCTGCGGCGGCATGGTCGCGGAGAACAGCGCGACCTGCTTCGTCTCGGGGGTGTCGGCCAGGATCGTCTCGACGTCCTCTGCGAAGCCCATGTTGAGCATCTCGTCGGCCTCGTCGAGCACCATGAAGCGCAGCTCGGAGAGGTCGAGGGTGCCCTTCTCCAGGTGGTCCATGATCCGGCCCGGGGTGCCGACGACCACGTGGACGCCGCGGCGCAGCGCGGAGAGCTGCACGCCGTAGCCCTGGCCGCCGTAGACGGGCAGCACGTGCACGCCCTTGAGGTGCGCGGCGTAGCGCTCGAAGGCCTCGCAGACCTGCAGCGCGAGCTCGCGGGTGGGCGCGAGGACCAGCGCCTGCGGCGACTTCTGGGAGACGTCGAGGTTGGAGAGGATCGGCAGCGCGAAGGCGGCGGTCTTGCCGGTGCCGGTCTGCGCCAGGCCGACGACGTCGCGGCCGGAGAGCAGCGTCGGGATGGTCGCGGCCTGGATCGCCGAGGGCGACTCGTAGCCGACGTCGGACAGCGCACGCAGCACGGGCTCGGACAGTCCGAGGTCCGCGAAGGTGGCGGGCTCGACGGGCGCGTCGGGGCTGCCGGAGCCCTCGGGGTTGTCGGTGCTGCCGGGTGCTGCTGTATCACTCACCCGTCCACGGTAGTGGCACCACCCGCCGTGGCTCGCTTCGTCGGCGCGGTGGGGTCGGTCACCAGGGAGTGGGGCCGGGCGACGGCGTACGTCGTCTCCTCACCCGGTCGGGGGAGCGGGACGCACGGGTCCCTCGGCCCGTCGACCCTCCAGGTGGAGCGCGGGGCCCACTTCTTTGCCGAATCTGGCGGTCCCGGTGGGGGCCGTGCTACCTTGGTGAACAGAAGGTGAACAGGAGGTGTCTCATGATGGGCACGCAGATGACCGCCGGCGGTTCGCAGGACCTGGTCCAGGTGTGGACCACGGTGACCGGCATCGACGGGTCCCCCCGTCTGGAGTCGCGCTGGACGACGGCCGAGCTGGCCGCAGCAATGCACGCCACGCACGCCGCCTGATCCCCCACTCCATCAGGCGGTACGCCGGAGCCCCGCTCCCCCGCACCGCCGCTGTCGAGAGCCTCGCCCCCCGGGCGGGGCTCTCGTCATGTCCGGGGGCTCGTCGCGCCGGCCGGCGCGGGCCGGTCCAGACCGGTCCGAGCACCTCCGCACCACCGGGGAATGAATCCGGACCCGGGTCCGGTTAGAGTGGTTGAACCTTCACCCACTACGCCAGGAGCACCCCATGAGCACCTCCGACTTCGACACCCCGACCACCGCCCTCGACGACATCGCCGGGGACTACACCCTCGACGTCAGCCACAGCCGCCTCGGCTTCACCGCCCGCCACGCGATGGTGACCAAGGTCCGCGGCCACTTCGCCGACTGGTCGGGCACCGCCCACGTCGACACCGCGAACCCCGCCGCCTCGAAGGTCGAGCTCACCATCAAGACCGCCTCGATCGAGACCGGCAGCGCCGACCGCGACGGCCACCTGGTCTCCGCGGACTTCTTCGACGCCGAGAACAACCCCGAGATCACCTTCGTCTCCACCGACATCTCCCGCGACGGCGACGACTGGACCATCACCGGCGACCTCACCATCAAGGGCGTCTCCAAGCCGGTCACCATCGACTTCGAGTCGACCGGCTCCGCGCGCGACCCGTTCGGCAACCTGCGCATCGGCTTCGAGGGCTCGACGACCATCAACCGCAAGGACTGGGGCCTGACGTGGAACGCCGCGCTCGAGACCGGCGGCGTCCTGGTCTCCGACAAGATCAAGCTCGAGTTCGACATCTCGGCGATCCGCAACGCCTGATCCCCGGCCTGTCCGTCCGGCGTGAACGTGCCCGAGGGGGCCGCCCGAAAATGGGCGGCCCCCTCGCCACGTCCTGGTGCACGATGCCGCCATGACCACGACCGACCACCCCGCGGGCACCACCGGAGCACCGTCGCTCCCGGCCGGTCTCACGGCTCGCCCGCTCACCCTCGAGGACGCCCGGGCCGTCTACGAGGTGATGGCCGCCCAGCAGCGCGCCGACATCGGGACCGCCGAGATCGAGGTCGCCGACATCGTCGCCGACTGGCAGCGACCCTCCTACGACCTCTCCGCCAGCAGCGTCGGCGTGCTCGACGGCGACCGCCTCATCGCGTGCGCGGAGGTGATGGCCGCCGGGCGCGGCGACGCCGGCGTGCACCCCGACCACCGCGGCCGGGGCATCGGCACCTGGCTGGCGCACTGGATGCAGGCCAAGGCCCGCGAGCAGGGCGTCCCCGAGGTCGGCATGCCGCAGCCCGAGGGCTCGCCCGGCGACCGCCTGATGGAGCAGCTCGGCTACCACGTGCGGTGGCACTCCTGGGTGCTCCGGCTGCCCGAGGGCACGGTCGTCCCCGAGCGGCCGTTGCCGGAGGGCTACACGCTCCGCGCGGCGACCGAGGAGGAGCACCCCCAGGTCCACGCCGTCCAGGAGGACGCCTTCCTGGAGTGGTCGGTCCGCGAGCGGGACACCTTCGAGGAGTGGCGGGCCGGCACCGTCCTGCGCCCCGGTTTCGAGCCCTGGCACCTGCGGGTCGTCCTCGACGGCGACGGCGCGGTCGTGGCGATGGCGTTCCTGGTCATGTTCCCCCGCGAGGACGGCCAGCTCGAGGCGTACGTCGACAGACTGGCCACCCGGGGCGACCAGCGCGGCCGCGGCCTGGCGCAGGCGCTGCTCGTCGACGCGTTCGGCATCGCTGCCGAGCACGGGGCCGTCGGCAGCTCGCTCTCCACCGACTCCCGCACCGGCGCGCTGGGCCTCTACGAGAAGGTCGGCATGGTCGTCACCCAGACCTGGGTCAACCGCGCCATCGCCGTCTGACTGCCGAACCGGCGCATCAACACGTCGGGTCGACCCACCAGAACCGGGCTCCCGCACACTGGCCCGGTGGACAGGACGCAGGAGGGTCGGCTCGGTCCGGTCCCGCAGCCCGAGGGGGCCCGGCGGCAGCTGGCGCTGATCGCCGGCGTGCAGGTGCTCGGCCTGGCGGTGTGGTTCTCGGCCACCGCGATCGCGCCGACGCTGCGGGTCGAGTGGGGGCTCTCGACCGGCGCCGCGGTGTGGCTCACCGCCTCGGTCCAGCTCGGCTTCGCCACCGGCGCGGTGGTGTCCGGGCTGCTCACGCTCGCCGACCGGGTGCCACCGCACCGGCTCGCGGCCGCGTGCGCGCTGGGCGCGTCGGGGTGCACGGCGACGCTCGCCCTGGTGTCCGACGGGTTGGGCTCCGCCGTACCGCTGCGCTTCCTGACCGGCGCCTTCCTGGCCGGGCTCTATCCGGTGGGGATGAAGCTGACCGCGTCGTGGGCTCGACCGGTCGACCGCGGCCGCGCCTTCGGGCTGCTCATCGGCTGCCTGACCCTCGGCTCGGCGCTGCCCCACCTCGTGGCCGCGGCGGGCCCACTGCCCTGGCGGGCGGTGATGCTGACCGCAGCGTCCCTGACCCTGCTCGCGGGGCTCGCGGCCCTGGTGGCCGTGCGTCCGGGACCACTGCTGGCCCGCGGCGCCAGGCCCGAGCTGCGGCACGCGTGGGCAGGGTTCCGCGAGCCGGCGCCGCGGCTGGCCAACCTCGGCTACTTCGGGCACATGTGGGAGCTCTACGCCCTATGGACCTGGCTCCCGGCCTTCCTGGTCGCCCAGCGGGGGTGGGACCTGTCGGCCGGCGGCGTCAGCGCGGTCACCTTCGCCACGGTCGGCGGCGCCGGGCTGGTCGGCGCGCTGGTCGGCGGGTGGGCGGCCGACCGGTGGGGCCGCGCCCCGGCCGCCTCCGGCGCGATGCTGGTCAGCGGTGCCAGCTGCCTGCTCTCGCCGTTGGTCTTCGACGTCCCGGCCGCAGTGCTGGCGGTCTTCCTGGCGGTGTGGGGAGCCTCGGTGATCGCGGACTCCGGCGTCTTCTCCACGGCGCTGAGCGAGACCGCCGACCAGCGCTTCGTCGGGACGGCGCTCACGGTCCAGACCGCCGTCGGTTTCACGCTGACCGTGCTGACCATCCAGGCGCTGCCGGCGATGGCGGAGGCGGTGGGGTGGCAGTTCGCCTTCTGGCTCCTCGCGCCCGGCCCGCTGCTCGGCGCCCTGGCGATGCGCCGCTTCCGGATCGCGATCCAGGACAAGGACTAGAACACGTTCTAGTATGGCGCATGGTCACCTTCGTCACCCGCTTCGACCTGCGTGCCCCCGGCGCCACCGGCCGGGAGCGGTCCGAGCTCTACCGCCGCTCGATCGAGCAGGCGGCGTACCTCCAGGCGCGCGGCCGGCAGCCGATCATGGTCAGCGAGCACCACGCCTCGGACGACGGGTACCTGCCCAGCCCGATCCCGTTCGCCGCAGCGATCGCCGCGGTGACCACCGACGTCCCGATCACGATCTCCGCGCTGCTGGTGAACTTCTACGACCCGATCCGGCTCGCCGAGGACCTCGCCGTCCTCGACCACCTCTCCGGTGGCCGGGTCTCGTGCACGGTGGGGCTCGGCTACCGGCGCGAGGAGTACGACCTATTCGGCCGCCCGTGGGAGACCCGCGGACGCGATCTCGAGGCGCGGCTCGAGGTGCTGCTGCAGGCATGGACCGGCGAGCCCTTCGAGCACGAGGGCCGCACGGTGCGGGTGACGCCGAGACCGCTCTCGCGCCCCCACCCCTTCCTGATGTACGGCGGCGGGTCGGTCGCCGCAGCGCGCCGGGCCGGCCGGCTGGGGCTCGGCTTCCAGCCGCAGCACGGCGACCCGGCGTTGAAGGAGGCCTACGACGCCGCCTGCCGCGAGGCCGGTCGGGACCCAGGGTTCGTGCTGCTGGCGCCGCCCGGCCCGGCCAACGTGTTCGTCACCGAGGACGTCTATGCGTTCTGGGAGCGATGGGGCCACCACCTGCTGGCCGACGCGACGGCGTACCAGGAGTGGCACGGCGAGAATGCGTCGTACGTCCTGGACGCCTCGCGGACCGTCGAGGAGATGCGCGCGGCGGGCGTCTACCTCGTCACGACTCCCGAGGACCTCGTCGACCGCTGCCGCGCGGGAGAGGTGCAGCTCGTGACCAGCCACCCCGGCTGCGGCGGGCTGCCCGCCGAGCCGTCGTGGGACCACGTGCGGCTGCTGTGCGAGCGGGTCATGCCGGCGCTGGCCTGAGGCCTCCCCGCCGCGACCGCCCCGCCGCGACCGCTACGCCGGGAGCTCGACGGTCGTCACGAGGCTCGTGACAGAGGGCCGCGGCGGCGTGGAGGAGAACCCGAATCCGGGCTCGGGGCTGACCGGCGCCAGCGCGCCGAGCGGGGTCCCGTCGAGCGTGCCACTGGCGGACACGACCGCCCGGTGGTCGGTGGCGGCGTAGAACTCGCGTCGGCCGTTCCCGGCCGAGCCCCGGGTCCGCACCCCGCGCAGCACCACCCGGGCGACCGGGTCGGTGACGGTGCACCAGGCGGGAGAGGTGGCCAGGCGCCGCGGGACCAGCCGCAGCAGCCGCCCGAGCACGGTGCGACGACCCACCGCGAGAGCGAGCGTGAGGGAGGGGGACCGCACCTGCCAGGTGGCGTCCCCCGTGACGTCGAACGGCTCGATCCGCACCTCGTCGAAGGAGTACGTCGCTGCCACGAAGTCCGCGACCTCCTGGCTCGGTGCGAGGAGGATCCGGCGCCCCTCGGGCGTGGCGACCATGGCGTCGGCGAAGGCCCCCAGGGGGCCGCGCTCCCACCGGCCGACGACGACCCTCACGCCCGACGTCGAGCCCACCCCGGCGATCCGGCCCTCGAACCGCTGCCGGGTCATCGACGCCGTGGCCTCACTTCTTGTGCGCGTTGACGAAGAACATCCGGTAGCCGAGATAGGCAAGGGCCACGATGATCACCAGGGCGAGCAGCAGCTTCATGCAGCCATCGTGTCGGGCCGCCTGGCCTGGCTGCTCACCTGATCGGGGCCCCCGACACCGTGCGGGCGATGACGAGCCGCTGGATCTCCGAGGTCCCCTCGAAGATGGTGTAGATCCGGGCGTCGCGCGCCCAGCGCTCGACGGGGTACTCCCGCGTGAAGCCGTTGCCGCCGAGGATCTGCATCGCCTGGCCGGTCACCTTGATCGCGGTCTCGCCGGCGAAGAGCTTCGACATCGACCCCTCGGCCTTGTCGAAGGACCCGCCCGTCGCGGCCTTCCACGACGCGCGCCACACCATCAGCCGCGCGGCGTCGATCTGGGTGGCCATGTCGGCGAGCTGGAAGGCGACGCCCTGGTTCTCGATGATCGGCTTGCCGAACTGCTCGCGGGTCTTGGCGTAGTCCAGCGCGGTCTCGTACGCCGCTCGCGCGATGCCGACCGCCTGCGCGCCCACCGCGGGGCGGGTGCGCTCGAAGGTCGCCATGCTGGCGTTCGAGCCGCCGGTCGACGCGCCCTCGCGGGCCCGGGCGAGCCGGGCGTCGAGCTTATCCTTGCCCCCGAGCAGGCAGCGGCCCGGCACGCGCACCTGGTCGAGGACGACCTCGGCGGTGTGCGAGGCGCGGATGCCGTGCTTGTGGAACTTCTGCCCCTGGGAGAGGCCCTTGGTGCCCGGCGGGACGATGAACGAGGCCTGGCCGCGCGTGCGCAGGTCGGGGTCGACCACGGCGGTCACCAGGTGCACGTCGGCCAGGCCGCCGTTGGTCGCCCAGGTCTTGGTGCCGTTGATGACCCACTCGTCGGTCGCCTCGTCGTACGTCGCCCGGGTGCGCATCGCGCCGACGTCGCTGCCGGCGTCGGGCTCGGAGGAGCAGAAGGCGGCGATCTTGAGGTCGCCGGGCTCGCCGAACATCTCCGGCGCCCACTCGGCCAGCTGCTCGGGGGTGCCGTTGCTGGCCAGGCCGGCGGCGGCCAGGGCCGTGCCGACGATGGACAGGCCGATGCCGGCGTCACCCCAGAACACCTCCTCCATGAAGATCGGGATGCCCAGGCCGGTGGGGTCGAAGGACTGGGTGGCGAAGAAGTCCAGGGAGTAGATCCCGACCTTGGCGGCCTCCTCGACCACCGGCCAGGGGAACTCCTCCTTCTCGTCCCACTCAGCAGCCGCGGGTCGGATGACCTCGGCGGAGAAGGTGTGCAGCCACTGCTGCAGCTCGACGTGGTCGGGGGAGGGGCCGAAGCTCGGCACGGGTGCGTCCGTCACGTACTGGAGAGTAACCGCGACACGGTGTCGCTGTCAGTGGGTCGGCTCGGGATAGTCCGCATCCGATCTCACCCTCAGCGCGCGCTGAGGGTGAGAAGTCGTGCGGACTATCCCGACTCATCGGTGCGCGAGCCGCGTGAACGCCCACGTCGCGGCGTCGGCGATCTCGGCGGGCGTGGTGAGCTCCAGCGCCTCGACCTCGGCGAAGTCGGCGAGGCCCTTGAGCATCGCCTGCCGGCGGGCGCGCAGGGTGGGGCGGCTGGGGGCGAGGATCATCGCGGCGCGGCCCTTGCGCGGGTCGTCGACGAAGATGCCGACGAACGCGGCGACGGCGGCGTGCGCCCGCTCGGCCGGGCCGCCCTCGGTCTCCTCCACGGCCCGGGCGGTGAGGTCGAGGATCTCCTCGTAGATCGACTCCAGCACCGCGCTCAGCGCGGCCTCGAGGCCGGTGAACTGCTCGTAGAAGTAGCGCTCGGTGAGGCCGGCCTGCTGGCAGATCCGGGTCATCGTCACCGGCGGCCCGTCGAGGCTCCCCCAGACCTCGAGCGTGGCCTCGAGCAGGCGGGCGCGGCGTTCGGTGGAGCGCTCCTCGGCGCTCTGCCCGCGGTAGACACCCTGCTTGACGGCCACGGCTCACAGCATCCCACTTCTTTACCCGTCGCGGGCGGTGGAATGAATCACGCCGAGGCGTGCCGGATCACGGGCGGAGGCTGGTGACAGCCTCCGCTGTCAGTTTACGCTCCGGCTGTGACCCGGACCACAGCCCCACGTCTGCTCTCCCGCACCCCCGACCGCGACGTGCGCGGCAAGGTCGTCGCCATCACCGGCGCCGGCCGCGGCATCGGTCTGGCGACGGCCGCCCGCTTCGCCGACGCCGGCGCGATCGTGGTCATCGGCGACCTCGACGACGACGTCGCCGCCAAGGCAGCGGCGCAGGTCGGCGGCGGAGCCGAGGGGTACGTCGTCGACGTGGCCGACCGGGAGTCCTTCGCCGCCTTCCTCGACCGCGCCGAGGCGCTCGGCCCCGTGGAGGTGCTGGTCAACAACGCGGGGATCATGCCGCTCTCCCCGCTGGTCGACCAGTCCGACGCCTCGATCGACAAGGTCCTCGACATCAACCTGCGCGGCGTCATCACCGGCACCCGGCTGGCGGCCCGCGCGATGGGCGCCCGCGGTCACGGTCACGTCGTCAACGTCGCCTCGGCAGTCGGACGGATCGGGATGGCCGGCGGCGCGGTCTACTCCGCCAGCAAGTTCGGCGTGGTCGGCTTCTCCGAGGCGATGGCCGGCGAGCTGCGCCCGGTCGGCGTCGACGTCTCCGTGGTGCTCCCGACCGTGGTGGCCACCGAGCTCGGCGCCGGCGTCTCCGCGACCCGCGGGATGCGACCGTGCCGGCCCGAGGAGGTCGCGGACGCAGTGCTGGCGACCGTGCGCCGCCCGCAGTTCGAGACCTGGGTCCCGGGCTACGCCAAGGGCCTGTTCTACGGGACCAACACCTTCCCGCGCCGGGTCCGCGACGCGATCAGCCACGCCCTGCGGGCCGACAGCTCGCTGAGCGCCGTCGACACCGAGGCCCGCGCGGAGTACGAGCGCCGCGCCTCGCGTTGAGGGGTCCGCGATGACCGGGTTCCGCCTCTCCAGCACCGTGCTCGCCGCCCCCGACCCCAGGGCGCTGGCCGCGTTCTACCGGGCGCTCCTGGACTGGGAGACCCGCGACGACGAACCCGACTGGGTGGTGCTGAAGCCGCGCGGCACCGGTCACGGGGCCGCCACCGGCCTGGCCTTCCAGCGCGAGGCCGACCACGTGCCCCCGCGCTGGCCGGCCACGGGGGGTGACCAGCAGATGCAGGCGCACCTCGACATCGGCGTACCCGACCTGCCGGCGGGTGTCGCGCGGGCCGAGGAGCTGGGGGCGGTCCAGGCCGCCACGCAACCGCAGGACGACGTGCGGGTCATGCTCGACCCGGCCGGGCACCCGTTCTGCCTGTTCCTCGACCCCCTCGGTGACCCCACCGGCGCGTGAAGCCCTCGGGATTGCCGGGACAGGAGGCGGTCGCGTCCCGCACCCTGGTGTCGTGCCCCTCGCCCTGACGCTGCGCCGCGCGCTCCTCGCGCTCCCCGCCCTCGCCCTGGTGGCGGGGTCGTCCGCGGTGGTCGGACCGCCCTCCAGCGCCGCCGACGGGGCGGACACGGGGGCCGACAGGGGGGCCGTGACGAGCGCCGCCCGCAAGGCCAAGGACCCACGCAAGACGCGCGGGCTGTACGTCGACACGCGCATGCCCGCGCACCAGCAGGGCCCGGCGTACTCGAAGATCGCCAAGCGGCCCCAGGCGCTCTGGCTCGGCTCGGAGTACTACCCCACCGACCAGGTCGCGGGCGTGGTCTCCACCTACGTGGACCTCGCCGAGAGCGCCGGCAAGACCCCGATGCTCGTCGTGTACTCGATCCCCGACCGCGACTGCGGGCAGTACTCCTCCGGTGGCCTGCCCGGGGTCGACGCCTACAAGAAGTGGGTGGCCCAGGTGGCCAAGGGCATCGGCAGCAGCAAGCCGATGCTGGTGCTCGAGCCCGACGCGCTGCCGTTCTACCACCAGGGCACCTGCGGCAACGCGAACAACCGCATCAAGGCGCTCCGCTCGGCGGTGCGCAAGCTCTCCAAGGCCGGCGCCTGGGTCTACATCGACGCGGGCCACTCCGGCTGGACCACCGGGGACACCTCCAAGGACGACACGCCCTGGGACGGTCGCGCGGAGCTGCTGAAGAAGGCCGGCGTCGCCGGCGCCCGCGGCTTCAGCACCAACGTCTCCAACTTCCGCCGGATGAAGGACGAGAAGCACTACGCCGCGTGGATGGTGCGTCAGCTGAGGAAGCTCGGCATCAAGGGCGTGAAGTACGTCGTCGACACCTCGCGCAACGGCGCCAAGAACCCCGTCGACGGCGACGTCATCAACCCCACGTGGGCGCGCATCGGCCAGAAGCCCCGGCTGCGCTTCGACAAGGCCTTCGACGGCACCCTGTGGGTCAAGCACCCCGGCGAGTCCGACGGCACCGTCAACGGCGGCCCGGCGTCGGGCCAGTGGTGCGACCTGCTCGCCGACCGGCTGCTGGGCGACGAGAAGTCCCAGAACGGGTGCTGACGGGGGCTGGGGTGGTCTTCCACCTCACCGGGTCTCGACACGCGGGTCGCGTCCTCGCTACCAGCCCCAAGAGCCCTGGCTCCCCTTGAAGGGCCCGACCACACGGTCGGTGATCCAGCCGCCGTAGAACCCGCCGTCCTGCGGACGCACCACCTCGCCGTCGACCCGGCAGGCGTCGACGAGTCCGGGCATGACCGCCCACGCATCGGCCAGCTCGAGGAAGGTCGGCGTGGGGTCGGGGTAGGTCCAGGCGGCCCGGGGCGCCACGCGGTCACCGCCGTGGAGGTCGGCGTACGCCGCCTGCCCCTTCCACTCGCAGTGCGAGCTGCCCTGGGTGGGGACGAGCGCGCCGTCGACGAAGGCCTCGCGCGGCAGGTAGTAGGTGGGCGGGTGGCTGGTCTCCAGGACCCGCCAGCCGCGTGTGCTGCGGGCGATCACCACGCCGCCGAGCTCGACCTCGACCAGCTCGTGGGTCTCCTCCAGGGCGGGTGGTCGGGGGTAGTCCCACACCGACTCCTGGCCGGGTCCGGGCCGCTCGGGCCGAGGTCGTCGCACGGTGCCAGCCTAGGTCGGGGCTGGTCGTAGCGTGGCCGCTCCTGTCGAGCAGTGGGGGACCTCCTGTCCCGACGACCTGGGGCTGGTCGAGGTCAGGATCGCCTTCACCAGCTACTGCGAGATCCACGGCAGCGCCGAGTACGTCCGCGTGCTCGACCCCGGGACCGGGGACCAGCTGCTCCAGCCGTAGGTCCACACCGACCGGGACCTGCTGCCGGGCCCCCCTGGCTCGTCGGTGCTGCTGCCCTGCGCCTCAGGCGCTGGTGGCGGGTACCTCCACCCGTAGGTTCATCAGGTCCAGGGCGGTGTGCAGGTCGTCCGGGGAGTCGAACGCGTCGGTGACCTCGTCAAGCAGGACGCTGCACCACGTGGGCTCCTCGGAGAAGACACAGCTCCCGAAGTAGGCGCTGATGGCCCGGGTGGCGGTGTCGTTGTCGAGACTCATGCCCCGCAATATGCCAGGTCAGAACCCCTGACGGGGTCACCCGCTCGTTTTCTGGCTCGAACGGGTGAGGGTCGCCCACGCGGGCTCCCGACGGGCCCCTCCCCGGGCGGGTGGTGTCCGCGCGGGCGACGCCGGGCAGCCTCGAGGTCGTGAGCGACTCCACCGGCTCGACCCTGCCCCCGCACGTCCTGGTCCTCTTCGGCGCGACCGGCGACCTGGCCTCCCGCAAGCTTCTCCCCGGGCTCTACCACCTCGCGGCCGCCGGTCGGCTGCCCGAGGAGTACGCCGTCATCGGCACCGGGCGGCACTCCCCCGGCACCGACGAGGAGTTCCGCGAGCGGATCCGCTCGGCCCTCGACGACAGCATCGACGACCTCGACGGCGACCTCGCCGACGACCTGCTCTCGCGGCTGCGCTTCCAGACCTCCGACGCCGAGGACGGCTCCGACCTGGCCGAGGCCGTCCGCGAGGCCGAGGAGTCGATGTCGGCCGACGCCTCCGAGGTCCGGCGGCTGCTCTACCTCTCCATCCCCCCGGGCGCGATGGAGCCGATGATCGCGATGCTCGGCAAGGATGGGCTCACGGACCGGGCCCGTCTGGTCGTGGAGAAGCCGTTCGGCCTGGACCTGGAGTCCTCGCGCGACCTGGACGCCGCCCTCAAGGGCGTCGTCGAGGAGGACCAGGTGTTCCGCATCGACCACTTCCTGGGCAAGGAGGCGGTGCAGAACATCCTCGCGCTCCGCTTCGCCAACGGCCTCTTCGAGCCGGCGTGGGACGCGCGCTCGGTGGAGTCGGTCCAGATCGACGTACCCGAGGAGCTCGGGCTGGAGGGGCGCGGCTCGTTCTACGAGTCCACCGGCGCGCTGCGCGACATGATCTCCACCCACCTCACCCAGATCCTCGGCTTCGTGGCGCTGGAGGACCCCGGCTCCTTCGAGGCCCGCGCGCTGCGCGACGCCAAGGCCGCGGTCTTCGAGGCGATGCGTCCGCTGGACCCCGAGCGCAGCGTCTTCGGCCAGTTCGAGGGCTACCGCGAGGAGGACGACGTCGACCCGGACTCCGACGTCGAGACCTTCGTGGCGCTCGAGGCCTGGGTCGACAACGACCGCTGGCGCGGCGTGCCGTTCCTGCTGCGCACCGGCAAGGCGATGGCCGCCACCCGACGCACGGTCACCATCCGCTTCCGCACACCGCAGTCGGGGATCTTCGAGCGCTCGGTCGCCTGCAACGAGCTGGTGCTGGAGCTGACCGACTCCCCCGTGGTGACGCTGCACCTGCAGGGCAAGCTGCCCGGCCCGGACATGGAGCTGACCGGGGCCACCATGTGCCTGGACCTGGGCGACGTGCCCGACGCCGACCCGCTGGAGGCCTACGAGCGGCTGATCCTCGACGTGCTGCGCGGGGACCGGTCGCTGTTCACCCGCGCCGACGAGGTGGACCGGATCTGGCAGGTCTGCCAGCCGCTGCTGGACTCCCCGCCCGCGGTGCAGTCCTACCCCCGGGGCTCGTGGGGCCCCGACGCCGCGCTGGACCTGCCGCCGGGTGGGTGGAGGCTGTGCCGGGAGTGAAGGGTGTGACGCAGGGTGCCGGTGGGACCGGCAAGGTTCATCGGCCGGCCGACATACCCGGAAGCTGGACGACGAAGTTCTGTCGTCCCGTGGACGGGTTCATCGGCTGGCCGATGAACCTTGCCCAACACCAGCCGACTACCGCGCCGACTCCCGCAGCGTCGACCCCCGAGCACCCCGGACGGTGAGGGTCGCGGAGACCAGGGCGACGGCGCCGAAGAGCAACGCGGTGACCAGCGCCAGGAGCGCCAGCCGCCACGGGTCGATGGCGGCGACGAGGGCCGGGGTGGAGAGGGTCTCGGCGTAGCCGAGCGTGACGGTGCGCAGGACGACGTACTGCGCCAGCGACCCGGCGGCCAGCCCGGCCACGGCCGTGCCTCCGAGCACCAGCACCAGCTCGCGCAGCACCGCCCCCATCACCTGCCGCCGCGGCACGCCCACCACCCGCAGCGCGGCGGCGTCGCGACGACGCGCGGGCAGCTGCACCGCCGTGGAGACCGCCAACGAGGCGACGGCCATCAGCAGCACGAGGGCGGCGACGACGGCGTAGAGCCGCAGCGCCAGGGCGTACGCCGTGTTGTCCAGGCTCGCCTTCACCTCGGCGTACGTCGTCTCCTCGGTGAGTCCGGCGTCGCGCAGCGCCCCCACGACCGACGGCGGGGTGTCGGCGCGGGCCATGACGTAGACCTCGGTGTTCTGGTCGTAGACCTTCCGGCCGGTGGCGAAGGTGTCGTAGTCGATGAGCAGTCCCCGGGGGCCGAGCAGCGGCACGCTGCCCGCCTCCAGCACCGGGTCGACGTCGAAGCTGAGCGGCGTGCCGGCGTTGTAGGCGTCGGCCGAGGACTCCGTGCGGGCGTCGACCCCCGCGACGACCGGTAGCCGCGCGGGCGGGTCCCCCGCGCCGATCTGGACGATCACCGGGCTCCGGCTGGAGACCGACACGGCCAGCCCGGCCCCGTCGAGCCGGAGGGAGTCGACGGCGTCGTTGCCGGTCGCGCCCGGCACCAGCGCCCAGGCGCCGCCGGTGAGCGCGTCGGCGACGGGCTGCCGGTCGACGGTGACCGACTCGATCGTGAGCGAGCCGTCCATGGCGGTCGGCAGCGCGGCGGCCGACCCGAGGGTGATCTGCTCGAGGCGGCACCCGTCGCGGCAGAACGGCGTGCGCTCCGAGACGACCGAGCGTCCCTCACCGACCGGGCCGAGGAAGACGGTGCGCGGCCGGTCCGTCGGCGGCACCAGCCGCAGCCGGACGACCAACGGCTCCTCGGTGGTGAGCCGGTTGTCGAGGTCGAGGCCCACCCGCTTGCCCGTCACCACGGGGACGGGCCCGGTGGCCAGCAGGCCGGCGACCTCGGACGCCGAGGTGCCGGGCGTCCACTGCTCGTTCCAGAGGCCCACGCGGGCCAGGCGGGTGGTGTCGAGGACGGAGAAGACCGGCCCCGGCTGCGGGGTGGCGATGGTGCTGCCCGCCATCAGCCACTCCCCGTCGGGGTCGATCCCGCGGGTCAGGCCCACGGTGTCGTCGAGGCTCTGCTCGGAGGTCCACAGCACCGCGGCCGGGGCACGGGTGGCCGCCACGGAGGCGCGCCAGGCCGAGGAGGAGTCGTAGACCCCCGCCCCGAACACGCAGATCGCGATCGCCGCCGTCACCGGCAGGATCACCAGCGTCCCCTCCTGGCGTCGCGACAGCGCACGGACGGCCACGAAGGCGCCCAGCGACCGGGTGTGCGGCACCGCGCGGGTCCACCACGTCGCCAGCGACGAGGTCAGCCGGGTCGCGCCGAGACCGGCGACGACGGCCAGCAGGACCGGGAGGACCAGGTCGGTGACGTCGGGACGGCCGCGCTCGGTGGAGCTGAGCTTGCTCAGCAGCACCGCGAGCGCCGCGGCGACCAGGGCCAGCTGCGCGACGACCGCGGCGCGGCGCGCCCGCCTGGGACGTCGTACGCCGCTGAGCTGGTCCTCCAGGGGGATCCGCACCACGAGCCCGACTGCCGCCACGGCGACCGTGGCGGCGCCGAGCCCGACCAGCCCGCCGGCCGCCAGCGACGTCCACGGCACCCGCAGCGGCAGTCCCGGCACCAACCAGGCCTCGATCAGCAGCAGCACCGTGCCGACGCCGACCAGGCCCCCGACCGGGACCGCGAGCGCGAGCAGCGTCAGTGGCTCGGACATCCCCAGCGACCACATCCGGCGGCGCGGCAGGCCGCGCAGCGAGGCGAGCGCGAGCTCGGGCATCCGCAGGTCCGCGGCGGCGGTGAGCAGGCGCAGCAGCAGCGCCAGCGCCACCAGCACGAGGCTGATGACGGCCGGCGAGACCGAGGCCCGGGCGGTGGCCTGCTGGTCGCGGACCTCGTCCACGACCCCGTCGATGTCGTTGATGGAGCGCTCGACGAGCTGTCCGCCGGGCAGGGCGGCGCTGAGGTCCTCCTGGGCCCGGGCGACCTCGGCGACGCGCTCGAGGTCGGCGACCTCGAGGTCCGCGGGCACCGCGAGCCGTCGGTCGACCAGCACCTCGTAGCCCACCGTGGCCGCGGCCCGCTCGACCGCCTCGGCGGTCGCCAGCATCGGGGCCGGCTGGTAGGGCATGTTGGCCGGCGGCGGCGTGGGCGGACGGGTGCTCAGCCGGCCGGACTCGAACCAGTAGTCGGCCTCCTCCGGCCCGGGGGCGGAGTAGGTGCCGACCACCTCGACGGTGCCGATGCCCTCCACCGGCGAGGTGTCGCCGATCGACAGGCCGGTGATCGTGGAGTCCAGGGCGAGCAGCAGGACCTCGTCGGCCGCCTGCGGGCAGCGGCCCTCCACCACGAGGTGGTCGCAGTAGCCGGGTGCCCAGCCGAGTCGCGCCAGGCCGCCGAGCCCCTCCGTCTGCTGGGTCCGCACGAAGACCTGGGGCTCGACGTAGAGCGCCGCGCCGTCGCCGCCCTCCTCGGTCGCCTCGCGGGCGGCCGCCCGCGCGTCGTCCAGCACGCCGTCGAGGTCGGAGGCGGCCCCACCGTCGGGCGTCCAGACCCAGGACAGCCCGGTGAGGTTGTTCGGGGCCTCCGCGAGGCGCGAGACCAGGAACGACCCGGTCACCGCGCTCTGGAAGGCGGGTCCGAGCACCGCCGAGCCGACCGCGAGCGCGGTGAGGACGACCGACCCGATCGAGAGCAGCAGCCGCGAGCGCAGGCCGCGCAGCACCGTGGACAGCAGCGCCGGCCCCCTCATCGGGCCTCCTCGCGCAGCACCGCCGGGGCGGACTCCCGGCCACCGACCTCGCGGCCTCGCCACAGCACGACGACCACCACCAGCGAGGCGAGCAGCGCGGGGAGCACGAGCGGCAGCGGCGCGACGGCGGTGCGCAGGGCGACCGCGTGCTCGGGGACCAGCACCAGGCCGAGCCTGCCGAGCAGCAGCGCCACCGCGAGGTAGACACCGGTCACGACCGCCGCCCCGGTCGCCACCAGCAGCAGCACGGCCTCGACGACCGTGCTGCGTCGCAGCGTCGCCCGGTCGACACCGACGGCCCGCAGGGCCGCCACGTCGCGCACCCAGGCCTCGCGCTGCCGGGCGACCGCGGTGACGAGCACCAGCAGCGCGACCAGGAGGCAGCAGATCGCGGTCATCAGGTACGCCTGCGCCTGCGCAGCCCCGGTCGCGTCGCGCACCTGCTCGGTCACGCGCGCCAACGGCCGGCCCTGCGCCCCGGTCTCCTCCTCCAGCGCGGCCAGGAGGGCGTCCGGCGCGTTGTCGCGGGCCAGCACCATCACCTCCGCCGCCGGGATCGTGGGCGGGGCCCCGGCCGCGGCCCGCGGCAGGTCGGCGTAGACGCCGTCGGCCTCGACCAGCGGCAGCGCCGGGAAGCGTGCCAGCACGCGGGCCGCCAGGTCCTCGCCTCCAGGGGACTCCAGCACCGGGTCGCCGTCCCAGGTGGCGGTGCGGGTGACCAGGACCGGGATGGCACCCTCGCCCCGGGAGGGCACGGCGGTGAGCGGCTCGTCCGACGCGGGCGCGAGCAGTCCCTCGGCGACCTCGACGGGTCCGCCCGGCCCGGCGGCGCTGGGTGCGTCGGCAGGCGACCAGGGCCGGTCGAGCACCGAGGTCGACCCGAGCCGCAGGTCGGTCACCAGGAACGGCAGCGCGCGGTCGTCGTCGGCGCGCGCGAGGGTGATCGAGACGACCGTGCAGCCCTCGACGCAGTCCACCGGGGTCGAGACCGTCCGGGACGCACCGTCGAGCCCGACCTCGCTGTCCACCCGCACGCGCATCTCCTGCCCCGAGGTACGGCGCAGCGCCACCTCGACCCGCGGCCGCAGCCGGCCCTCCTCCCGGGGGCTCACCCCCGCGACCTCGACCAGCACCCGGGACGCGGGCGTCGGCACGCCGGCCGCGGAGGCCGGGTCGACCAGCCGGTCGGCCAGCCCCCCGATCCGCGCCGCGCTCGTGCCGGCGTAGAAGTCGCCCACCACCCGGTCGAAGCGGTCCACGTCGACGAAGGCGCGCCGGGCGGGCACCGAGCCCTCGCCCGGCACCAGCAC
>LUMU01000050.1_pt1 | contig 51790 bp, 52 predicted proteins | sample 729751 | NCBI WGS metagenome assembly LUMU01 (sample SAMN03860300, study PRJNA289734) | marine metagenome | biome: seawater column; feature: ocean; material: water; isolation source: Red Sea water column Station 192 - depth 100m | place: Saudi Arabia: Red Sea | collected 2011-10-15 | depth 100 m
GGAAACACCCGGTCCCATCCCGAACCCGGAAGTTAAGCCTTTCAGCGCCGATGGTACTGCGACCGCGAGGTCGTGGGAGAGTAGGACGCCGCCGGACATACACTCCGTAGGGGCCACCGCCAGGTGGCCCCTACGTGCATTTGCGAGAGGAACCAACGACGTGGCTCAGGAACGCTCCGGGAACAACCCGTCGGGGCGCGGCGGACGTCCCGCGCGCGGCAACGACCAGCGTCGTGGCGGCGGGAGCGGCGACCAGCGCCGCGGTGCCGGCAGCGACCAGCGCGGCGGCCGTGGCGGCAGCGACCAGCGTCGTGGTGGCGAGGACAGGCGCGGAGGCGGCAAGCCCGGCGGCGGGCGCCCGTACTCGCGTCCGGGCCGTCCCGCTCGGGACGATCGCGCACCGCGGACGACCGAGCAGGCCGTCTACGACGGTCCCGACCTGCCCGAGCACGTGACCGGGAAGGAGCTGGACAAGCAGGTCGCCGCCCAGCTCAAGGGCCTGCCCGAGAAGCTCGCGTCCAGGGTCGCCCGCCACCTGGTGGCGGCCGGCATGCTGGTGGACGAGGACCCCGAGACCGCCTACCGACACGCGCTTGCGGCACGAGCGCGGGCGCCGCGCCTGGCCGTGGTGCGCGAGGCGGCCGGCGAGGCTGCGTACGCGGCGGGTCACTACTCCGAGGCGCTGGCCGAGCTGCGCGCCGCCAAGCGGATGAACGGTGCCACCGACTACCTGCCGATCATGGCGGACTGCCACCGTGCCCTCGGCCAGCCGCAGCAGGCCATCAAGCTCGCGCAGAGCCCGTCCGTGGCGAACTTCGCGGCGCCGGCGAAGGCCGAGATGACCATCGTCGAGGCCGGTGCACGTCGTGACATGGGGCAGCTCGACGCCGCCCTGCGCGTGCTCGAGCAGGCGCCCCTGATGAACAAGAGCCGGGAGCCCTGGGTGGTGCGGCTGCGCTACGCGTACGCCGACACCTTGGAGGCTGCCGGTCGCCCGACCGAGGCCCTGACCTGGTTCCACCGGACCGACGCCATCGACGCCGAGGAGCTCACCGACGCCGCCGCACGCGCGGCCTCACTGGAGTCCGCTTCCGAGTAGTGCTCCTGGCCGGTCAGGAGGCCGTGGGCGGCACGATCGCGACCACGGCGCTGGTGCCTGCGGGGCTGGTCCCGACGCGGAGGCCGCTGCGGTACGCCACCGACACCCGGCCGATGAACGCCGCCCCGGCCTCGTCGCCCGTCACCCTGAGCACCAGTGAGTCCTCCGGTCCCAGCTGCTGGCCATCGGGCTCCACCACCTCGCGACAGAAGACGGCGGCGTCGGCGGTGACGCTGACCGAACCTCCGCGGCACAGCAGCGGCTCCACCTCCACCGGCACCGTGGCGTCGGTGCGCACGTGGACCCCGCCGAGCCGCAGGATGCGGCCGTCCGCGGCGCCGGAGTAGACCCCGATGTAGACCGGCCTGCCCGGAGTCGTCACGGCCGTGACGTGCCCGTCCCTGACCGGGAGGTCGGCCGGGTGCGTCGCCCACCACGAGCCGGTGACCAGCAGCAGTGCCCCGCCTGCGAGCGCGACGGTGAGGCTGCGCCACCGATTGTGGCGCAGGCGGAGCGAACCGGTGCCTCCCGAGCGGCTCGGGGGAGGGGCGGCGTGGCTCATGAGCGCAGCGTAGGGGTACCCGAGCGCCGGCGGCTGAGAGGGCTGTCACACTACGGGGCGTGAAGGACGTGAAGAGACCAGCCCTCGAGGGGAGCGTGGCCGTGCGGGACGGCCGCCGCCTCAGCTTCGCCGAGTACGGCAGTCCGCGCGGCCCGGCGATCGTGTGGATGCACGGGACCCCCGGCGCGCGGCGCCAGATCCCGTTCGAGGCCCGGGCGTACGCGGAGCAGCACGGTCTGCGGATCATCGGCATCGACCGGCCCGGGATCGGCTCGTCGACGCCGCACCTCTACCCCGAGCTGCTGGACTGGGCCGGTGACCTCGAGCTGCTGCTCGACGCGCTGGCGGTCGACACGTTCCGGCTGATCGGGCTGTCCGGCGGCGGGCCGTACGTCCTGGCCGCGGGAGCGGCGCTCCCCGAGCGGGTGCAGGGCATCGGCGTGCTCGGCGGCGTGGCCCCGGTGCTGGGCCCGGACGCGGCCGCGGGTGGCGTGATCCAGCTGGCCCGGTGGCTCTCCCCGTTGCTGCGTGCCGGACGCGTGCCGCTCGGGGTGGCGCTGACCCAGCTGATCCGGCTCGCACGTCCCGTGGCCGGCCCCGGCCTGGACCTGTACGCCGCGGTGCAGCCGCCGGGCGACAAGAACCTCCTCGGACGCCCCGAGTTCAAGGCGATGTTCCTCGACGACCTCCTCAACGGCAGCCGCTTCCAGACCTCCGCCCCGATCCACGACCTGATCCTCTTCACCAGGGAGTGGGGCTTCGCGCTGGAGGACGTGAAGGTCCCGGTGCGCTGGTGGCACGGGGACGACGACCACATCGTGCCCTTCCACCACGGGGCGCACGTCGTGGACCGGCTGCCCGATGCCGCCATGAGCGTCATCGACGGGGAGAGCCACCTGGGGGGCCTGGGCATCGCCGAGGAGGTCCTCTCGACGGTGATGTCATTGGGTCGCTGACCCGCGACGCGTCCCGGGCAATACTGGTGCTCAGGGGCCTCATCGGTCACAATGGTCCCCACAACCACATACCGCACGTGCTGACCTGACGTCCAGGTCATCTCGATGACGAGCCCGCTGGGGAAGGCGTAGCTCGCGCCGGAGATGAAGGAGGTCCAGGTGACCACGAACACTGCCACCCGTTCCGCGACGAGGGGCGTCCTCTACGTGCACTCAGCGCCCTCGGCGCTGTGCCCGCACGTGGAGTGGGCCGTCGGCGGAGTCCTCGGTGCGCCCGTGAACCTCGACTGGACCCCTCAGCCCGCTCAGTCGGGCAGTTACCGCGCGGAGCTGTCGTGGACCGGCGGCGCCGGGACCGCCGCTGCCGTGGCCTCCGCCCTGCGGGGCTGGAACCACCTGCGCTTCGAGATCACCGAGGAGCCCACGCCGGGCACCGAGGGCAGCCGCTACTCCTACACCCCCGAGCTCGGGGTCTTCCACGCCGTCACCGGCCTGCACGGCGACATCCTCATCCCCGAGGACCGGCTCAAGGCGGCCGTGGTGAAGTCGGCCCTCGGCGAGGTCACGCTGCTCGAGGAGATCGACAAGCTGCTCGGCAAGCCGTGGGACGACGAGCTCGAGACGTTCCGGCACGCCGGGGACGGCGCGCCGGTCCGCTGGCTGCACCAGGTGGTCTGACTGTCTCCTGACCGCTCCGGCGCGGTCCAGCGTCCCTGGCGTGCTCAGCTGGCCTTGAGGCGGAAGTACGTCGGCTCGATCCACCCGTCGAAGGTGTCGAAGCCGACCTTGTAGGTGAACTTGCCGCGGAGCTTGAACTTCCCAGGCACGGTGTTCTCCCGGCAGAAGCGGAAGCGCTCCTTGCCCTTCTTCTTCGCCGCGCCCTCCAGCACGCCCCCGGAGGCGATGGTGACGCCGCGACGGTCGGTCAGGAAGGTCTCCAGCGCCCAGGTGTCGGCGTCCTCGGGCGGGTTGATCTTGTACTTGTAGCGGTAGTTGCGGCATCCCTCGTGGAGCATGCCGTTGCCTCGGAAGGTCTGCGCGAACTCCGCCATCGTCCGAGCCTTGCCGGCCGCCGGGACCGACGGGGCGAGCGTGATCACGAGCGCGCCGATCAGCGCGACCGCGAGAGCGAGCATCGGCCGGGTGATCGGCTGGTGCGTCGACATGATGGACCTCCCTGTGATGGACGTCATGACAACGTCACAGACCGGGCGGGGGTTACGCAAACCCTCGCCCGGCCTGATCCCATCCGGTCCGTGGGCGTCGATCAGAGCGGGATGTTGCCGTGGTGCCCCCGTCGTACGCCGTCGGCCTGGACGGCCGCGTCGATGGCCTCCGCGATCGCGCTGCGCGTGCGGGTGGGGTCGACGACCTCGTCCACGACCCCGATCTCGACGGCCTTGTCGACGCCGCCGGCGATCCGCTCGTGCTCGGCGGCCAGCTCGGCCTCGACCTGGGGACGGATCTCGGGCGACCCCTCGGCCAGGCGCCTGCGGTGGAGGATGCGCACCGCGGCCACGGCACCCATCACGGCCACCTCGGCGCCGGGCCAGGCCAGCACCTTCGTCGCCCCCAGGGAGCGGGAGTTCATGGCGATGTAGGCCCCGCCGTAGGTCTTGCGGGTCACCAGGGTGACGCGCGGGACCACGCACTCGCCGAAGGCGTGCAGCAGCTTGGCGCCGCGACGCACCACGCCGTCCCACTCCTGGCCCACGCCGGGGAGGTAGCCCGGGACGTCGACGACGACGACCAGGGGGATGGCGAAGGCGTCGCACATGCGGACGAACCGGCTGGCCTTCTCCGCCGACAGCGAGTCCAGGCAGCCGCCGAGCCGCAACGGGTTGTTGGCGACCACGCCGACGGTGCGGCCGCCGAGCCGACCGAGGGCGGTGACGATGTTGGGGGCCCACCGGGCGTGCAGCTCCTGGACCGAGCCCTCGTCGAGCAGCGACTCCACGAGCGGGTGCACGTCGTAGGCGCGCTTGCGGGACTCGGGCAGCAGTGCGGCGAGGTCACGGTCCGCGACGTCGTCGACCCGCAGGCTGCCCTGGGCGCCGAGGAGGGAGGCGAGACCCCGGGCACGGTCGAGCGCCTCCTGCTCGCTCTCGGTGAGCACGTGGACGACGCCGGAGCGGCGGCCGCCGGCGGCGGGACCGAGCACGACGGAGACCTGCGGGATGCGGCCGGACGCCTGGGTCATGACCTGGAAGATCCGGCCCACCGCGTGGAGGCTGAGCACGCCCTCGGCCAGGCGTGCCCCGCCGGAGTGCCACAGCCCGATGATCGGGACCCGGTCGGTCATCGCGCGGTGGTAGGCGTCGACGACCACTCGGCAGCCGAGGTCGCCCATCGCGCCGCCCATGACGGTGGGGTCGGAGCAGAAGGCCACGACGGGGGCGCCCTGCACGGTGCCGACGGCGGCGAGCATGCCCGAGTCGTCGTCGGGGGAGATCGGCTCGAGGCTGCCCTCGTCGAGGAGCGCCCCCAACCGCTTGAGCGGGTGGCGCGGGTCCTCCTCCCGGGGCGGCTTGGCGGCGGGTCGGTCCTGGGTCACGGTCATCAGACGCTCCCGAAGGCCACCGCGACGTTGGCGCCGCCGAAGCCGAAGCTGTTGTTGAGGGCGACGATGTCGCCCAGAGGCAGGTCGCGGGCCTTGGTCGCGATGTCCAGGTCGACCTGCGGGTCCTGCTCGTCGAGGTTGATCGTGGGCGGGCTGACCCGGTGGTGGACGGCCATCACCGTCGCGACCGCCTCGAGGGCGCCGGCCCCGCCGAGCAGGTGCCCGGTCATGGACTTGGTGGAGGTCACGACCACGTCCGTGGCGTGCGAGCCGAGGGTGGCGTGCAGCATCAGGCCCTCGGCGACGTCGCCCTGGGGGGTGGACGTCGCGTGGGCGTTGACGTGCGCGACGTCGGCGGGGTCGATGTCGCCCTCGACCAGGGCGCGGGCGATTGCCCGGGTGCCACCCCGGCCCTGGGGGTCGGGTTGGGCGATGTCGTGGGAGTCGGCCGTGACGCCCGCGCCGAGCACGGTCGCGTAGACGCGGGCCCCACGGGCCCGAGCGTGCTCCTCGGTCTCCAGGACCAGGCAGCCGGCGCCCTCGCCCAGCACGAAGCCGTCACGCCCGGTGTCCCACGGTCGGGAGACCGTCGTGGGGTCGCCCCCCTCGGGGCCGCTGGCGGTCTTCGACAGCGCCATCATGTTGGCGAAGGCGGCGATGTTGAGCGGGTGGATCGCCGCCTCGGTGCCGCCGACCACGACGACGTCGGCACGGCCCAGCCGCAGCTGGTCCAGGCCCAAGGCGATCGCCTCGTTGCCCGAGGCGCACGCCGAGACCGGGGTGCTGGCGAAGGCGCGGGCCCCCACCATCAGGCTGATCGTGGCGGCCGGTGCGTTGGGCATCAGCATCGGTACGGCCAGCGGCGAGACCCGCCGCGGCCCCTTCTCCAGCATCGTGTCGTAATTCGACAGCAGCGTGGTCACGCCGCCGATGCCGGAGGCGAAGGCCACCCCCACGCGGTCGCCGTCCAGGCCCCCCTCGTCGGCCGTGCCCTCGAGGCCCGCGTCGGCCCAGGCCTGGGTGGCCGCGACCATCGCGAGCTGCGAGGAGCGGTCCAGGCGGCGGGCCTTGACCCGCTCGAGGACCTCGGTGGGCTCGACGGCCACCCGTCCGGCGATCCGGACGGGCAGGTCGGCGGCCCACTCCTCGGTGAGTGCCCGCACCCCGGAGCGGCCTGCCAGCAGGGCCTCCCAGGTGGAGGGCACGTCACCGCCGACGGGTGAGGTGACCCCGAGACCGGTGACGACGACGCGTGTGGAGGCCATCAGGCGGCGGAGGCGCGCTCGATGTAGGCCACGGCGTCACCGACGGTCTTGAGGTTCTTGACCTCGTCGTCGGGGATGGAGACGCCGAACTTCTCCTCGGCGGCGACGACGACCTCGACCATGGACAGGGAGTCGACGTCGAGGTCGTCGACGAAGGACTTGTCGAGCTGCACGTCGTCGGCGTCGACACCGGCGACCTCGTTGACGATCTCGGCGAGGTCGCTGCGGATCTCCTCGGTGGTGGCCATCAGGTGGTTCTCCTTCTCGTGGGGTGCTGCTGCGGGTGAGTGGCTGTGCTGTGGTGCTGCTGTGCTGTGGTGGTGCGGCCCGGACCCGGCGGGTCAGGGCACGACGACGACCTGGGCGGCGTACGCCAGGCCGGCGCCGAAGGCGATGAGCAGGGCGGTGTCCCCGGAGCGGGCCTCGCCCGCGGTGAGCATCCGGTCCAGCGCGAGCGGGATGGAGGCGGCCGAGGTGTTGCCCTGGTCGATGATGTCGCGGGCGATGCGCACGCTCTCGGGGAGCTTCATCGACCGTGCCATGGCGTCGGTGATGCGCATGTTGGCCTGGTGGGGCACGAAGCAGTCGAGGTCCTCCACGGACACTCCCGCACGGTCGAGCGCCTGCAGGCCGACCTTGGCCATCGCGAACGACGCCCAGCGGAAGACCGCGTTGCCCTGCATCACCAGGTGGGGCATCCGCGGGTTGTCGGAGGACAGCACGTCGCGCCAGTCCTCGCGGTTGCGGATCAGGTCGAACTGCTCGCCGTCGGAGCCCCACACGACCGGACCGATGCCCGGGACCTCGCTGGGCCCCACGACCGCGGCGCCGGCGCCGTCGGCGAAGATGAAGGCGGTGCCCCGGTCGGTGGGGTCGGTCATCTCCGAGAGCTTCTCGACGCCGATGACGAGCACGTGCCGGGCACTGCCGGCCCGGACCATGTCCGAGGCCAGCGCGATGCCGTGACAGAAGCCCGCGCACGCCGCCGAGACGTCGTACGCCGCTGCCTGCTCGGTGCCGAGCTCGTGCGCGACCGCCGTGGCCAGTGCGGGGGTCTGCAGGAAGTGACTGACCGTGGCGACCACGACGCAGTCGACCTGGCGCGGGTCGATCCCCGACCGCTCGAGCGCCTGCCGGGAGGCGGCGACGGCCATCACCTGGACGGTCTCCTCGGGCGTGGCCCAGCGCCGGCTCGCGATGCCCGAGCGCTGCCGGATCCACTCGTCGCTGGAGTCGATCGCGTCGACGACCTCGCTGTTGGGGACGACCCGGCTGGGGCGGTAGGCGCCGATGCCGAGGAGGGCCGCGTGCGGGGCGCCCTGCTGGGCGAGGAGCCCGGTGGCGGTGACCGGCATCAGGCGGCACCCTCGGGGTGCAGGCGCAGCAGCGGCTGGCCGGGTGAGACGAGGTCGCCGTCCTCGACGAGCCACTCGACGACCTGGCCGCCGTGGGCGGCGGTGACCGAGACGGTGTCGCGGAGGCTGGCCACGCCGCCGATCGGCGCGCCGGCGCTGAGGACGTCGCGGTCGGCGGCCTCGGCGTCGAGGTGGAAGGTGCCCTTGGCGGGGGAGACGACCATCCGCCAGGTGGGCGTGGTCTCCATCCCCGCGGACTCGCCGTGGCGGTCGCAGAAGGCGCGTGCCTCGTCGAGCTGGTCGGGGGACTTGAGGGCGAAGGTCTCCACACCCTTGAGCTGGCGCTTGAGGATGCCGGTGAGCGTGCCCGCGGGAGGCATCTCGAGGACGCCGGTGACCCCGAGGTCGGCCATCGTCTCCATGCACAGGTCCCAGCGGACCGGGGAGGCGATCTGCCCGACGATGCGGGCCAGGACGTCGCGACCGTCGTGCACGACGCGGCCGTCGCGGTTGGAGATCACGCGGGTGCGCGGGTCGTGGACCGAGACCGAACGGGCCAGCGAGGCCAGGTGGTCCACGGCGGGCGCCATGTGGTGGGTGTGGAAGGCACCGGCCACCGAGAGCGGCATCAGGCGCGCCTTGGCCGGTGGGTCGGCCTTGAGGGCGGCGAGCTGCTCGAGGGTGCCGGCGGCGACCACCTGGCCGGGGCCGTTGTCGTTGGCCGCGGTCAGGCCGTGACGCTCCAGCGCGGAAGCGACCTCGTCCGGGTCGCCGCCGAGCAGGGCTGTCATGCCGGTCGGCGTCATCGCGGCGGCGCGCGCCATGGCCAGCCCGCGCTCGCGGACCAGCACCATCGCCTGCTCGGCGGTGATGGCCCGGGCACCCGCGGCGGCCGCGATCTCGCCCACGCTGTGGCCCGCGACGGCACCGATCCGGTCGAAGGCGTCGCCGGGGTGCGGGAACAGCTGGAGGGCGGCGACGAGCCCGGTGGCGACCAGCAGCGGCTGGGCGACCTCGGTCGCCCGGATGGTCTCGGCGTCGGAGGTGGTGCCGTGCTCGACCAGGTCCAGCCCGGCCACGGTCGAGAGCCACTCGAAGCGCGCGGCGAAGGCCGGGTCCTCGAGCCAGGGGGTGAGGAAACCGGGGGTCTGGGCCCCTTGACCGGGGGCGACGATGACGAGCACGGGGTCACTGTGCCTGGTAGGAGGTCGACGATTCACGCGGGACATCGACGAAGTTGAGCGGTCGATTGTTGTGGGGATCCTACAAAGGGAGCCAGAGGTGCGGCGGCGAGCGCTCAGTGCCCCGCCTGCCGACCGAGGATCAGTGCGAGCTGGAGCGCGAGCCCACCTCGAGGCGTCGTCGGGTCGTGCCCGGTGAGCTCGGTGATCCGACGCAGCCGGTAGCGCACGGTGTTGGCGTGGACGAACAGCGTGCGTGCCGCGGCCTCGATCGAGCGCGAGCCCTCGAGGTAGGCGCGCAGGGTCTCCAGGGCCTCGCCGGACTCCAGGAGTGCGAGGTAGACCTCCTCGACGAGGTGCCGTCGCGCGTGGCCGTCGCCGCCGAGAACGCGCTCGGGGAGCAGCTCGTCGGCGAGGACCGGCCGCGGGGCGTCCGGCCAGCCGGGGACCACCCGGAACGCCGACTGCGCCGTGCGAGCCGAGTGCTGCGCCTCGGCGAGGTCGGCCACCGAGGGGCCGACGACGACGGGGGAGCCGGGGTCGAAGACGTCGAGCAGGGCGGTGCCGGCGGCGCGGGGGTCGTGGGCGCCGCCGAGCAGGAGCACGAGCCGGTCGCCCTGCACCGCGCACAGGGCGTCGAGGTCGAGGGATCGCGCGAGGTGCCGTGCGTGCTCGAAGAGGTCCGCCTCCGAGCGCTGCGCGGGCACGCGGCCGATGACGACGCACGCCTCGCCGCGGGCACGCCAGCCGAGCGCGCTGGCGCGCGAGAGCAGGGTCTCGTCGGTCTCGGCACGCAGCACCGCGTCGACGACCAGGGCCTCGAGGCGGGCGTCCCAGGCGCCCCGGGCCTCGGCGGCACGGGCGTAGACCTCCGCCGTGGCGAAGGCGACCTCCCGGGCGTAGCGGAGGATCGCCGCGTGGACCGCCTCGGCGTCCTCGCCCTCGAGCACGTCGTCCACCGACGCCTCCACCACGTCGATGGAGAGGCGGACCAGGTCCACGGTCTGCTGCAGGGTGATGACGCCGGCCAGTGCGCGTGGCGCCGCCCCGAAGACCGTGGCGGCCAGCTCCGTGCCGCCCTGGGGAGTCCCCAGGGTCGGGCCGCCGGCGGCGTACCACTCGACGAAGTTCTGCACGCCGGCCTGGACGATCACCCCGACCCAGGAGCGGTCCTGGGCGCTGAGCTCGGAGAACCACGGCAGCTGCTCCTCCATGCCGGCGGTCGCCGCGGTGCTCAGGGCACCGGCGGAACGCCGCAGGCGGCTGGCCGCGGAGGCGCGAGGGGGCAGGGGAGCGCGCGGCACGTCGCCACCGTAGGTCATGCGGGTCCCGGTCGGGTGCCCACGCTCCGTCCGCTTTCCGGACCTGATCGGTCCGGTGTGGTCACGCACGGGTCAAGAAACCATGAACGCCCTTACGTACAAGGGAAATCTGCGTGACAGTGGACCCACGCAACCGTGCACAGCGGGCTCCGGCTCGGTGGACGCGGCCCGCGCGATGCGAGGAGGCCCGGTGTCGAGCACCCCCCACGAGGTCCAGTACCTCACGATCCACAGCCACCGACGCGCCTTCGTGAAGGTCGGCGAGGGGCCCGCGCTGCTGCTGCTGCACGGACTCGGCTGCGACCACACCACGTGGGAGCCGGTGATCGACGACCTCGCCAAGCGCTTCACCGTCATCGCGCCCGACCTGCTCGGCCACGGGCTCTCGGCCAAGCCGCGCGCCGACTACAGCGTCGGCGGCTACGCCAACGGCGTCCGCGACCTGCTGGCGGTCCTGGGCATCGACAAGGTCACGGTGGTGGGCCACAGCTTCGGCGGCGGCGTGGCCATGCAGTTCGCCTACCAGTTCCCCGAGCGCACCGAGCGGGTCGTGCTGGTCGCCTCGGGCGGTCTCGGTCCCGAGGTGTCGCCCGCCATCCGGGCGATCACCACGCCGGGCTTCCACCAGGCCATGGGTGTCGCCACGCTCCCGGGGGTGCGCCACCTCGGCGTCGCCGGCATGAAGGCGCTGTCCTCGCTGCCGCTCAAGGCCACCCACGACCTCGACGAGGTCGCCGCCATCTACGACTCCTTCAAGGACCCCGCCGCGCGGGCTGCGATCCGCCACGTCGTGCGTGCCGTGGTCGACTGGCGCGGGCAGATCGTCACCATGGCCGATCGCGCGTACCTGACCCAGGCGATGCCCATGTGCGTGGTCTGGGGCCGCGACGACAGGGTCATCCCGGTCCGGCACGCCAGCCTGGCGGCCGCCATGGCCCCGCGTTCCCGCATCGAGGTGATCCCCAACAGCGGGCACTTCCCGCACAAGGACCACCCGCAGCGCTTCGCGCGGATCGTCACCGACTTCGTGCGCACCACCCAGCCCGCGACCTACTCACGGGCCAGGTGGCGCCAGCTGCTGCGCAACGGCTACGTGCCGCCCGTGGGTCCGGTCGAGCTGCTGGCGGAGGCCACTCCCGGCGCTTGAGGCTGCTCTCCGCCTCTCCGGGTCTCGTGGCTCGCTGCGCTTGCACCTCGACCAGCGGATCACCGGTGGTCGAGGTGCGACGAGCGCCAGCGAGGAGCCTCGAGACCCCTACGCGTCCCCGCCCTCCTGCTTGACGCCCTTGGTGGCGGTGGGGTCGTCGATCTTGTAGCGGTCGAAGGCCTTCTGCACGAGGCCGGGGTCGATCTCCCCGGCGTCGGCGAGCGCCTGCAGGCTGCGCACCACGACCGACTCGGCGTCGATGTGGAAGAAGCGCCGCGCCGCCGGCCGGGTGTCGGCGAAGCCGAAGCCGTCCGCGCCGAGCACGCAGTAGTCGCCGGGCACCCAGCGCGCGATCTGCATCGGCACCGCGGACATGTAGTCCGACACCGCCACGAAGGGGCCGTCGGCCACCGCCAGGGTGTCGGCGACGTACGCCGTGCGCGGGGTGTCGCCGGGGTGCAGGAGGTTCCACTCCTCGGCGGCCAGGGCGTCGCGGGCCAGCTCGTTCCAGGACGTCACCGACCAGGTGTCGGCCTGCACGCCCCAGTCCTCGGCGAGCATCGTCGCGGCGCGGTCGACCCACGGGAAGCCGACGCCGGAGGCCATCAGCTGGACCCGCGGCCCGTCGCCGGAGGCGGTCGACACCCGGTGGATCCCCTTGAGGATCCCCTCGACGTCCACGTCCTCGGGCTGCGCGGGCTGGGGGACCGGCTCGTTGTAGACGGTGAGGTAGTAGATGACGTCCTCGCCGAGCGGGTGCTCCTCGGAGGTGCCGTACATCCGCTCGAGCCCCGACTTCATGATGTGGGTGATCTCGTAGGCGAAGGCCGGGTCGTAGTGCACGACGGCCGGGTTGGTCGCCGCGAGCAGCGGCGAGTGGCCGTCGGCGTGCTGGAGCCCCTCGCCGGTCAGCGTGGTGCGGCCCGCGGTGGCGCCGATGAGGAAGCCACGCGCGAGCTGGTCGGCCATCGCCCAGACCGAGTCACCGGTGCGCTGGAAGCCGAACATCGAGTAGAAGATGTAGAAGGGGATCATCGGCTCGCCGTGCGTGGAGTACGCCGACCCCGCGGCCGTCGCCGAGGCCATCGCGCCGGCCTCGGAGATGCCCTCGTGCAGGAGCTGTCCCTGCTCGGACTCGGTGTACTTCAGCAGCAGCTTGCGGTCCACGGACTCGTAGCGCTGGCCCTGGGGGTTGTAGACCTTCGCGCTCGGGAACATCGAGTCCATGCCGAAGGTGCGGTACTCGTCGGGGGCGATCGGGACGATCCGCTTGCCGATGCCCGGGTCGCGCATCCAGTCCTTGAGCAGGCGCACCACGGCCATGGTGGTGGCCACGGAGTTCTTGCCCGAGCCCTTCTTCAGCTCGTCGTAGACCTTGTCCTCGGGCAGCGTGAGGGGCTTGGCGCGGACGACGCGCTTGGGCAGCGAGCCGCCGAGCTCCTCGCGCCGGTGGCGCATGTACTCCATCTCGGGGGAGTTCTCGCCAGGGTGGAAGAACGGCGCGGCACCGGTCTCCTCGTAGGACCGCTCGAGGTCGCGGTCGGAGATCGGGAGGTAGAGGCGGTCCCGGAACTTCTTCAGGTCGTCCGGGGTCAGCTTCTTCATCTGGTGGGTGGCGTTCTTGCCCTCGAGGGCGTCGATCGTCCACCCCTTGACCGTCTTGGCCAGGATCACCGTGGGCTGGCCGCGGTGCTTGGCGGCGGCGTCGAAGGCGGCGTACACCTTGCGGTAGTCGTGGCCACCGCGCGGCAGCTTCTGGATCTGGGTGTCGCTCATGTGCTCGACCATCTTGCGCAGCCGCGGGTCGGAGCCGAAGAAGTTCTCCCGGACGTAGGCGCCGTCCTCGACCGAGTAGGTCTGGAACGCGCCGTCGGGGGTGGAGTTCATCTTGTTGACGAGCACGCCGTCGACGTCGCGGGCGAGCAGGTCGTCCCAGCCCTGGCCCCAGATGACCTTGATGACGTTCCAGCCGGCGCCGCGGAAGTTCGACTCCAGCTCCTGGATGATCTTGCCGTTGCCGGTCACCGGGCCGTCGAGCTGCTGGAGGTTGCAGTTGACCACCCAGGTGAGGTTGTCCAGCTCCTCGCGGGCCGCGACCCGGATGGCGCCCAGCGACTCCGGCTCGGCCATCTCGCCGTCGCCGAGGAAGGCGTAGACGTTCTGCTGCGAGGTGTCCTTGATGCCGCGGTTGTGCATGTAGCGGTTGAACCGGGCCTGGTAGATCGAGTTGATCGCGGTCAGGCCCATCGAGACGGTCGGGAACTCCCAGAACTCCGGCATCAGGCGCGGGTGGGGGTACGACGACAGGCCGGCGCCCCGGCCGTGCTGGACCTCCTGGCGGAACCGGTAGAGCTGCTCCTCGGTGAGGCGGCCCTCGAGGAAGGCGCGGGCGTAGATGCCGGGGGAGGCGTGGCCCTGGATGAAGACCTGGTCGCCGCCGCCCTCGTGGTCCTTGCCGCGGAAGAAGTGGTTGAAGCCGACCTCGTAGAGGCTCGCCGAGGACTGGTAGGTGGCGATGTGGCCGCCGACCTCGAGGCCCTTGCGGTTGGCGCTGGAGACCATGACCGCGGCGTTCCAGCGGAGGAAGGCGCGGATGCGCTGCTCGACCTCGTAGTCGCCGGGGAACCACGGCTCCCGCTCGGGCGGGATGGTGTTGATGTAGTCGGTGCTGCGCAGCGCGGGCACGCCGACCTGGGTCTCGCGCGCCCGCTCGAGCAGGCGCAGCATGACGTAGCGCGCCCGGTCCCGACCGCGCTCGTCGAGCATCGCGTCGAAGGAGGCGATCCAGTCGGCGGTCTCGTCGGGGTCGATGTCCGGCAGCTGCGTGGGCAGGCCCTCGTGGATGACCGACGGGGTGCTGCCGGTGCGGGTGCCAGGAACGGTGGATGAGTCGTCTGTCACCCGGCCATCGTGGCACGCACCTGGGGGTAAGGGTATTTACCCGTGAGTAGTCACGCAGGCGGTGCGCGGACGTCCGCTGAGCGGTGCGCAGATGTGGGGAAGAGGTTGCGGAAGGCCCGGGAGTCCGGTGGACTAGCACCCACGATCCGGCGTCATCAGACGTCGTCGGGTCGACAACCGACTGACGCGGCCACCGGACGGCCGGGGATACGAGGAGGCGCTGGTGAGCTCGACCGCGGGTGGCGGGTCCACCCAGACAGGCCCTGCGAACGACGTGGCGGACCGGCTCGGACTGAGCCAAGGCATGGTCGTGCAGGAGCTGGGCTGGGACTCCGACACCGATGACGAGCTCCGCGTGGCCGTCGAGGACGCCATCGACGCCGACATGGTCGACGGCGACTACGGCAACGTCGTGGACGCCGGCCGCACCGATCGCCGGTCTGTCGCAGACGACCACCGCGACGGTCTCCAAGGACTGGGCGGCCACCCGCCTGGTGGCTCCCAAGACCCCTGCCTGACGCTAGTCTCCCGGGCGTGCTCTCCAAGGTCGTCCAGGGTGTCGGTGCTGCCGCCACCAGCGTGAAGGTGCTGGGGAAGGCCGGGGTCATCCGGCCCTACTCCCCGGCGGTGCTCGCCCGGCTCGGGCTGATGCTGCGCGAGTGGGGGACAGGCCCGGCCGGTGGGTTCGCCTCGCTGGCGATCCGTCACCCCGACGCGGTCGGCATCATCGACGAGCGCGGCCAGCTGACCTGGGGCGAGCTGCACCGCCGCTCCAACGCCCTGGCCCGTGGCCTGGCCGCCCAGGGTGTCGGCGAGGGCGACGCGGTCGCGGTGATGTGCCGCAACCACCGCGGGTTCGTGGAGACCTCGATCGCCACGGCCAAGCTGGGCGCCGACGTCCTCTACCTCAACACCGCGTTCTCCGGTCCCCAGCTGCGCGAGCTGCTCGAGCGCGACCGCCCGGAGGCCCTCGTGCTCGACGAGGAGTTCAGCGGCCTCCTGGAGGGCATCGACGTTCCCGTCACGGTCCTGGGCTGGTGCGACGACGACGCGCCGACGCTGCCCACCCTCGACGGCCTGATCGCCGACCACGACGCCGGCGACCTCTCCGCGCCCGGCCGCCACGGCCGGATCATCATCCTCACCTCCGGCACCACCGGTACGCCGAAGGGCGCACCCCGCTCGGAGGCCGGTGTCGACGCGGCGGTCTCGCTGCTCTCGCTGATGCCGCTGCACGCCGGCTGGCGCACCCACGTGGCCGCGCCGCTGTTCCACACCTGGGGCTTCGGCCACATGGCGCTGGGCATGCTGCTGGGCTCGACGCTGGTGCTGCGCCGCCGCTTCGACCCCGAGGAGTGCCTGCGCACCGTCCAGGACGAGCGCTGCGAGTCGATCGTGGTCATCCCCGTCATGCTGCAGCGCATCCTGGCGCTGCCCGCCGAGGTGCTCGACCGCTACGACCTGTCCCGCGTGGAGGTCGTCGCCTCCTCGGGGTCCGCGCTGCCCGGCGAGCTGGCGCTGACGTGGATGGACCGCTTCGGCGACAACCTGTACTCCACCTACGGCTCGACCGAGGTCGCCTACGCGGCCGTGGCCGGCCCGCGCGACCTGCGGGAGTCGCCGTCGACGGCCGGGCGCCCGCCGTACGCCACCGTCGTGAAGATCCTCGACGACCAGGGATGCCCGGTCCCCGACGGCGAGCCGGGGCGGATCTTCGTCGGCAACGGCCTGCTCTTCGAGGGCTACACCGGCGGTGGCAGCAAGGAGGTCGTCGACGGGCTGATGTCGACCGGCGATGTCGGGCGGTTCCGCGAGGACGGCCGGCTCTACGTCGAGGGGCGCGACGACGAGATGATCGTCTCCGGCGGTGAGAACGTCTTCCCCAAGGAGGTCGAGGACTGCATCGCCCGCCACGACGAAGTGGTCGAGGTGGCCGCGGTCGGCGTCGAGGACGACGAGTTCGGCCAGCGGCTGCGCGCCTTCGTGGTGCGTCGTGAGGGCTCCTCGCTCGACGAGGAGGGCGTCAAGGGGTGGGTGAAGGAGAACCTCGCGCGCTACAAGGTGCCGCGCGACGTGGTCTTCCTCGACGAGCTGCCCCGCAACGCCACCGGCAAGGTGCTCAAGCGCGAGCTGAGCCAGCGGGACGACGCGTGAGCGGCCTGCGCATCGGCGACCCCGCACCGGACTTCACGCTGCGCGACCAGTTCGGCCAGGACGTGTCGCTGTCGTCGTACCGCGGCACCAAGGCGGTGGCGATGCTGTTCTACCCCTACGCCTTCTCCGGCGTCTGCACCGGCGAGATGGCCGGCATCCGTGACAGGCTCGCGGACCTCATGACCTTCGACACCGAGGTCCTGTCGATCTCGTGCGACCCGATGTTCGCGCTGCGCGCGTTCGCCGACGCCGACGGGCTGAACTTCCCGCTGCTCTCGGACTTCTGGCCGCACGGGGAGGTCTCGCGCGCCTACGACGTCTTCGACGAGCGCAACGGCTGCCCGCGCCGCTCCTCCTACGTCGTGGACCGCGAGGGGGCGATCCGGTGGGCCGTGCACAACGCGATGCCCGAGGGGCGCGACCTGGACGAGCACCTGCGCCAGCTCGCCGACGCCGTCTGAGGCATCATCTCAGCGGCCGGTGCCGTGATGGTCTGGACCGGATCCGGGTTTTTCCCTTGCAGCACGGGGTTTTCGCGGATCGACCACGTACGGTAGGGGACGTCGAACCGCTGGTGACCCGAGACGCCAGCGGTTCGACTCATTTCAGGGGCATGCCGTTTCCGCGGCCGGGCCCCGCCCTCGGTAGGGTCCTGCCTCGCACGGGCGTATAGCTCAGCGGTAGAGCACCTCGCTTACAACGAGGTGGTCGGGGGTTCGATCCCCTCTGCGCCCACCCGAACGAGCGCGCACGGCGTTCACGTTGCCTGGAGACGAGAGAGGTCGTGCTGAGATGACCGAGGCACGCGTCTACGCCTCCCTCGCGGAGGCACTCGCCGCCTACCAGGTCCCGATCGAGAACCATGCTGTCGTGAAGCGCATCTGTGCCCACCTGAGGATCGATCGTTTCGTCGAGGGGCCGTCGGGCTACTTCAAGGCCGTCCGTCCTGACGGGGGCCTCGATCTGCACGTCGCCTACGGCTACACGAACGGCTTCGCCTCCGCGGCGGAGGCCCGGGCTGCGGCGGGGGAGGGTGCCGTGCTGGCGCCGAGCACCCGGGGGCGCGGGCCGCTGGTACGCCGAGCACCCGACGAACAAGATCACCGACCGGGTGGCCGTGTCGTCGACGCGGCAACGCGACTTCGGCAGCTGTGACGTGTGCCGGATGAGCCTGCCGGCCAGTGGTGAGTGCGACAGCTGCGCCTGAGGGTGGGGGCATGCGTGCAGGAGAGCGGCCACCGGACCCACCGCGGTGCTCGAGGGCGCCTGTCTGCCCTGTAGGGTCCTCAGCACGAGAGGGAGTAGTCCTCAACAGCCGTGTCGACACACTGGCTGCCCGGTCCGCCGGGCGCCCGGCACGGCAGGCCACCTCCGGTGGCGGACGAGACTTTCGGCCGGATCACGCACCCCAGATGCGCCCGGCCGGAGGCGCGTCCCCAGGTCGCCCAGAGGCCGGGCACGAGAGGACACCTTCGATGTACGCCTTCCTGCTGAGCACCGCCGTCATCTTCGTCGCCGAGCTCGGCGACAAGTCCCAGCTGATGGCGATGACCTTCGCCGCCCGCTACCGCGCCCGCGACGTCCTCGTCGGCATCACCGTCGCCACCGCCGTCGTGCACCTGGCCTCGGTGGGCATCGGCTACTGGATCGGGGACGCGTTCGCCGACCACCAGGGCGCGATCGCGGTGCTCGCGGGCCTGGCCTTCCTCGGCTTCGCGCTGTGGACGCTGCGCGGCGACGAGCTCACCGACGCGGAGGCCGACAAGGCGCGCCGCAGCACGGGCATGGCCATCGTCGCGGTCGGTGTCGCGTTCTTCCTCGCCGAGCTCGGCGACAAGACGATGCTCGCCACCATCACGCTGGCCACCCAGGAGGGCTGGCTGGGCACCTGGATCGGCAGCACCGTCGGCATGGTCGCCGCCGACGCCCTGGCCATCGGCGTGGGCGCCGTGCTGGGCCGCCAGCTCCCCGAGCGCACCATCCGGTACGGCGCTGCCGCGCTCTTCGCCCTGTTCGGGCTGCTCCTCGTGCTGGACGGTGCGGGCGCGCTGTAGTCCCGGCCCCCAGCTCGCCGCCGCAGCCGGCAGCGGGGCTCAGGTGAGCAGCGACTCCCCGAGCCAGGAGCCGTCCTCGAACCCGGGTAGCACCACGAAGACCGCCGACCCGATCGCGGTGGTCCACTCGTTGAGCTGGTCGAGCTCGTCCAGGGAGCGCTGCAGCGGCACGAACTGGTCGCTCAGGTCCGCCTGGTAGCTGGCGAACAGCAGCCCGCTCTCCACCCGCGCACCGCGGGGCGTGTCGACCTCCCGGGTGTAGTTGGCGCCCTTGCGGAAGATCCGGCGGCCGCCGTGCAGGCTCGGGTGCGAGCGCCGCGAGTGGGCGTCGCGGGGCACGACCAGCCGGCCCTGGGACTCGGCGGCCAGGTCGAGGTCGTCGAGCTCCTCCCCGCCGGTGAGCGGGGCGCCGTCGGTCAGCCGTCGGCCCACGGAGCGCTCCTGCTCGTCGCGGGTCAGCTCGTCCCAGGTGTCGAGGTCCATCCGGATCCGGCGCAGCACCATGGTGGTGGCGCCGGCCCAGCGGCCCTCGCGGATCCACACGGTGCTGTCGAAGAGCTCGGTGCCGGGACGGGGGTTGCCCGACCCGTCGACCTGGCCGAACAGGTTGCGCCCGGTCTGCGGGCGCCCCTCGGGGTCGGTGCCGTTCCAGGAGCCGACCTGTCGCCACCGCAGGCGGGCGAACGGCTCCGCGTCGGCCACCATGCGGCGTACGGCGTGGGCGACGGTGGTGCCGTCGCGGCCGGCGACCGTGACACACAGGTCGCCGCCGGACCAGCGCTCCTCGAGCCGGTCGTGGGTCATCGCGGGCACCTCGGCGAAGCCGGGCGGTCCCTCACCGAAGCGGTCGGTGCCGAGAGCGCCGGGGCCGACGCCCACGGTGATGGTGAGGTCGGCGGCAGGGGCCGAGAGCCAGGGGGCAGGATCGCCGGGGGCGCCGCGGCCCGCGGTGAGCGCCTCGACGTCCCCGGTCCACACGCGCATCAGGCGGCCCAGGGCCTCGCGGTCGACGCCGTCGAGCAGGTCGAGGGCCACGACCTCGGTGACGGCGGGTGGGTGCTGTGCGACACCGGGCTGGTGCGAGCCCCACGGGGACACGGTCTCCCCGGGTGCCTGCGTGGCCGGCGCGGCCGGGGCGGGGGAGTCCCCGCCCGCGGCCACGACCAGGCCGGCGCCGGCAGCGGCGCCGAGCCCGGTCGTGCCGGCGTAGCCCAGGAGCCCCCGGCGACTGATCCGGCTGATGGGCCGGCGAGGACTGCTGGGGCCCGACATCAGTGCGAGTGGTCCGAGGACTCCTCGTCGGAGTCCGTCTCGTCGTCGTCACCGTGCGAGTGGTCCTCGTCGGTGCCGGGCTCGTGGTAGTGCCCCTCCTCCTCGGTGAACTCCTTCACCGGGACGGTGAGCTCCTCCGTGGAGCCGTCGGAGAACTCGAGGGTGAGCGCGACCTCGTCACCGGGGGCGAGCTCGGTCTGCACGTCCATGAGCATGACGTGGTAGCCGCCGGGCTCGAGGAGCTTGCCGCGGCCGGCCTCGATGACCAGACCGGCATCCATGGCCTGCATCGCCATCGCGCCGTCGACCATGAGCATCTCGTGGATCTCGACCATCCCGGCGACCTCGCTCGAGGCGCCGACCAGCGTGACGTCCTCGTCACCGGTGTTGTCGATGGTCATGAAGGCCGCGGTCATCGAGGTGTCCTCGGTGCCCGCGGTGGCGCGGACCCAGGGGTCACCGACGACGAGCGAGGACGCCGCGTCGGTGGTGGCCGTGCCGGAGGTGGAGGCGGACGTCCCGTCCGTGGCGGTGCCGGAGTCGGACTCCTCGCCGCAGGCGGCGAGACCGCCGACCAGCAGGAGGGCGGCGGCGGACAGGCCGAGGACCCGGGAGGGTCGCGTGATCAGGGTGTGCATGAGTGGTTGTTCCTCGTCTCTGGGTGCGCCGGGGGCGGCGCGGGGGAGGCCCCCCGGTCAGGTGCCGGGGGAGCCGTGGGTCAGGAGGCGAGGAGGGCCGGTGGCCCGCGGTGGGGTACGGCGCTGTGGTGGCGCAGCCCGGCCGGCCGGGTCACCCGGGGTCGGACGGGCAGGCGCGTGGGCCGGGGGCCGGTGACCGTGGCCAGGAGGTCCTGCAGGCAGCGGGGCCGGGTCAGGGCACGGAAGGCACCCTGTGCCGCGAGCAGCAGGACCCGCCACAGCGCCTTCTCGCCCAGGGCCAGCCACAGGCCGAGCGCGACGGCGGCGGCGGTGTGCGCGGCCAGCATGCCGAGGCCCTGCCCCTGCAGGTGGCCCAGCAACGAGGCGTCCACGCCGGGGGTGGTCGCGGCCGGTGCGGTGGTCTGCTCCATGAGGGATCCCACGCGGCGTCCGTCGACCGCGGCCGGGGCCAGCGGGCTGCCCGAGCGCAACGGCACGGTTGTGGCCGCGTCGCCGACGTGACCGGCGGCCAGGGTCAGGGCGACGTGCACGCCCGTCTGGCCGCCCACGAGCAGGGCGACGACCCTTAGCGGGCTGGCCGGCCCGGTGAGGAACACCGCGGACAGGGCCACGCAGCCCAGCACCACGAGCGCCGTGACGGCGGCGTGCGGCAGCAGGCCGCCCGCGGAGGTGTGCGAGACACCGCCGACCAGGGCCATGGCGCCGCCGAGCACGGCGGCCCGGGCCCACAGCAGCGACGAGCCGGGGCGCAGGGCGGTGCCCGTGGCCGGGCTCGCCGTGCTCGTCGGGCTCGTGGCGCTCGTGATGGTGGCCTCGCAGGGTCGTGGGCGTCGTACCCAGGGTACGGCGGTGGATGAGGGCCGTCTCATCGACGGCTCATGTCGACCTCACCGTCCGGGGGTCGAATCGTCCTCGTCGCCGCCGGAGGAGCCGGTGGCACACGACGAGAGGACTGGACATGCGCACCACAGTGAAGCTCGGGCTCGGCACGTTGGCGGGGGCCGTGGGCGCCGGGCTGCTGACGCTCCCGTCGTCGGCGGTGGCCGACGACTCCTTCTGGAAGCGCGAGGACGACCGCACCGACGTCGTGATGAGCGTCGACGACGACGATGACGACGACACCGGCAAGGACACCAACACCATGAACACGAACAACACCAGGGACTCCCGGGACACCTCGGGCGTCGACAGCCGTGACGGCACGAACTCCCGGGTGACCGCGGTGTCGCGCGATCGCGACCGCAGCCGCGGCGACAAGACGCGCGACTGGACCCGCGACGGTGGCGACAGGACGCGTGACCGCTCGGCGAACAGCACCAACGACAAGTCCCGCAACGACACCCGCCGCTGATGAGCAGCTGGGAGCTCCGCGAGGGCGACGCGATCACCGACGAGCTGACCGCGGTGCGACGGCTCGGCGGAGGAGCGACCTACGAGGCCTACCTGGCTTTCGACGAGGTCACGTGGGGACCGGTCGTGGCCAAGGTGGTGCGACCCGACCTCGTCGAGGACGCCCCGTCCCTGCGCGGGCTGCGACGCGAGGCGGCCGCCCTGGCCGCCGTCTCGCACCCCGTGGTCGTCCGGGCGCTCCGTGCGTGCCCGGACGGCCCCCGGCCGCACCTGGTGCTGGAGAACCTCGACGGACCACGGCTCTCCTCGCTCCTGCGGCGTGGTGGGCGACTCCAGCCGCAGCAGTACCTGCCGCTGGGCATCGAGCTGGCGTCGGCGCTGCACTACCTGCGCCACCTCGGCTGGGTGCACCTGGACGTCAAGCCGTCGAACACGATCATGGGCGCGCCGGCGCGGCTGATCGACCTGTCGGTGGCGCGTCGGGTCGAGGACGCCGCTCGGTTGACGCACGTGATCGGCACCGATCGCTACCTCGCCCCCGAGCAGGCCGACCCGGTGGGCCTGGGCGGCCCGGGACCGGCAGCGGACGTGTGGGGGCTGGCGGCGACGATGTTCGAGGCGGTGGTCGGACACCGGCCGTTCCGGGACGGCGACCCTGCCGCCGACGACCCGGGTGCGCGTCACCCCCAGGTGGTCGAGGAGCCCCGCCGGTTGCCCGACGACGTGCCGGGCGCGGTCCGTGAGGTGCTGCTGGCCGGCTTGTCGCGCGACCCGGCGTGCCGCCCGGAGCCGCGGGAGGTCTCCGAGGCCCTCGAGCCCGTGCTGGCCTCGCTCCCGGCCCCCAGGCTGGCGGGCTGGCGCTCCTGAGCTGTGACCTCAGGTCGTGAACCGGTACCCCATGCCTCGCACGGTGGCGATCGCGTGGCTGCCGAGCTTGCGCCTGAGGTAGCCGACGTAGACGTCCACCACGTTCGAGCCGGGGTCGAAGTCGAAGCCCCACACGTGGTCGAGGAGCTGCTCGCGGGAGAGCACCTGCCCGGCGTTGCGCATGAAGATCTCCGCCAGGTTGAACTCGCGGGCCGACAGCTCGACCTCCCGCCCGTCGACGGTGGCCCGGCGGGTGCGGAGGTCCAGGCGCACGCCCCCGGCGGCCAGCGCCACCTCGGCGTCGGCCGGTACGGCGTTGACCTGCCGCAGGCGCAACCGGACACGCGCCTGGAGCTCGGCGAAGCGGAACGGCTTGCTCATGTAGTCGTCCGCGCCGCCGTCGAGCGCCGAGACGGTGTCGGTCACGGAGTCCCGGGCCGTCAGGACCACCACCGGCATCCGGGAGCCCTGTGCACGCAGCTGCTCGAGGACCTCGAAACCGTCGAGTCCCGGCAGGCCCACGTCGAGGATCATCAGGTCGTGGTCGCCCGACAGCGCCTGGTCCAGGCCGACGCGGCCGTCCGCGACGACGGTCGGCAGGTGTCCGTCGGCACGCAGTCCCTTGGCGATGAACGCCGAGATCCGCTCCTCGTCCTCGACGATCAGGATCCTGGCCACGTGTCCTCCTCGGGGTCGGCGCCTCGGTCTGTGGTGACGCGGACGGCGGGGACGTCGACCACGAACCGCGACCCGGACGGGTGACCGTGGTGCCCAGGGTCCTCCCAGCGTGCCGACCCGCCGTGCGCCTCGGCGATGGCGGACACGATCGAGAGTCCGAGGCCGAAGCCGTCGTGGTCCTCGCTGGCGGCACGAGCGAAGCGCTCGAAGACCCGGGTGCGGTCGTCCGGAGCCAGCCCGGGCCCGGTGTCGCGGACCCACAGACGCAGGCGCGTGCCGTCGTACGAGGACCCGATCGCCACCGGGTCCCCGGCACTCGTGTGCCTCACCGCGTTGTGGGCGAGCTGGAGCACGGCCTGGGTGAGGCGTTGCGCGTCCACCTCGACGCTGGCCTCGGCCATCTCGTCGAGGAGCCACTCACGACTCCCCAGCCCGCTGCACTTGGCCAGCAGGTCCTCGGTGAGCTCGCGCACGTCGACGTGGGCGACCCGCACGAAGTCGGGCCGGTCGGACTTCGCCAGCAGGATCAGGTCGCCCACCAGACGCGACATCCGGTCCACCTCGTCGAGCAGCAGGTCCCGGGTCTCGTCGACGTCCGCCTGGCTGCGGGTGTCGAGGACCTCGAGGTGTCCGCGCAGCACTGTCAGCGGGGTGCGCAGCTCGTGGCCGGCGTCGTCGAGGAAGCGACGCTGCTCGACGAAGGCGCTCTCGAGCCGGTCGAGCATGGTGTTGACCGTGCCGGTCAGTGCGGTGATGTCGTCGTTGCCGGTGACCGGGATGCGGCGGGAGAGGTCCAGCTCGCTGATCTCCTCGGCGGTGCGACGGAGGCGTCGGAGCGGGGCCAGCAGTCGTCCGGTGACCGCGAACGCGACGCCGGCGACCAGGAGCAGCGCCAGGGCGGACACGATCGCGTAGGTGCGCATGGTGTCGCGCAGCGCCGCTCGGTTGACGTCGAGGCGGGTGACCACGAGCAGCGCGCCGCCCTCGGTGGTGCTGCGGAAGCGGACGGGCTGCCCGACGAGCAGGATCTCCCCGGCACCGTCGACGTCCAGCCGTCGGCTCCCTCCGGACGCGGCCACCTCGGCGGCGGCGTCCAGGAAGCCCGGGTCGTCGACGAGAGGATCGGCCGCGGGCGATACGAAGCGCACCGGGTCGGGACGGGTGGAGATCCACCCCACCAGGAGCTCGTCGTCGTCGGGGATGTTGCGCTGGAAGAACAGCTCGAGCATGGCCGCGACGTCGGCGAACGGCTCACCGGTGGTCGGGTCGATGCCCTCGGACTGGATGCGGTCGAACTCCTGGAGCTCCTGGTCGACGGCGGCGAGGGTCTGCTCCTCGAGGCGCTGCAGCTCGATCGCGTAGACCAGCACGCCGGCGATGACCAACGTGGCCGCGGTGAGGGTGGCCACGGCGGCGGTGATGCGGGTGCGGACCGACAGCCCGGTCCGGGACGCGGTGTGGCGGGTCCTCAGTCGTCGTCCCCGTCCTCGTCGTCGCGGTCCTCGTCGCGCTCATCATCGCGCTCATCGTCGCGGTCCTCGTCGTCGTCGCGGTCCTCGTCGCGCTCATCGTCGTCGTCGCGGTCGACGTAGCCGGGGACGACGACCTGCGGGGGACCGGGGGAGACCCGCGGGGTCGGCTGGGGCGTCAGCGTGGCACCGGGTGTCGTGCCGGGACTCGGGGCTGGTGCGTCCTCGAGGATGATCGGCGATCGCGCGGGCGGTGGGTCCGCGGAGGAGGCGACCAGGCTGCCGACGGCGTAGGCGCCCATGGGCAGGCCGAGCGCCACTCCCAGCAGCACCTTGGCCCATCCCGTCATGGCTCCATGATGCTCACCCGCCATGACGGCGCGATGAGGGCCGGATGAGAACACTCTCATCCAGCGGAGCGCCACGTGCTCACCGGACCACCGCCGGTCATCGGGACCGCTCGTCGCGCGGAGGGGCCGCTCGGCGACGACGAGCGGCACGGCAGCCGGAGGCCAACCGTGGCGGCCCTAGGGTGGCGGGCGTCACACCCCGCTGACCCTCCGCCGACCGCAAGGAGCCCGTCGTGATCGTCCCGTTCAGCGTGTCCGACTTCATCGAGCGTGCGCTCACCGTCTACGGCGAGCGCACCGGCGTGGTGGACGAGCCCGACCAGCCGGCGGCGCCGCTGGGCACCAAGGGCGAGCTGACCTACGCCGAGATGGCGTCGCTGGCCGCGCGCCAGGCCGCCCGGCTCGACGAGCTGGGGATCGAGGTGGGGGAGCGGGTCGCGGTGGTCTCGCACAACTCGGCACGCCTGCTGACCTCGTTCTTCGGGGTCTCGGCCTACGGCCGGGTGCTGGTGCCGGTGAACTTCCGGCTGCGTCCCGACGAGGTGCGCTACATCGTCGAGCACTCCGGGGCCCGGGTGCTGATCATCGATCCCGAGCTCGACGAGGCGCTGGCCGACGTGACGGCCGAGCACCGCTTCGTCATCGGCGACGACGACCTGATCTACGCTCCCGAGGGCTCGGTGCCGCGGCCGTGGGAGCCGGACGAGAACGCCACGGCGTGCATCAACTACACCTCCGGCACCACCGCACGGCCCAAGGGCGTCCAGATCACCCACCGCAACATCTGGGTCAACGCCGTCACCTTCGCGATGCACGCGCAGGTCTCCGACCGCGACGTCTACCTCCACACTCTGCCGATGTTCCACGCCAACGGCTGGGGCATGCCCTTCGCCATGACGGGGCTGGGCGCCAAGCACGTCGTGCTGCGCAAGGTCGACGGCGCTGAGATCCTGCGCCGGGTCGCCGAGCACGGGGTGACCGTGATGTGCGCCGCCCCCGCCGTGGCTGCCGCGGTGCTGGAGGCCGCCCAGGACTGGGAGGGCGAGATCCCCGGCCGCGACCGGGTGCGGATCATCATGGCCGGCGCGCCGCCGCCGACGAAGACGGTCGTGCGGGTGCAGGAGGAGCTCGGCTGGGAGTTCATCCAGATCTACGGCCTCACCGAGACCAGCCCGCTGCTGACCTTCAACCGCACCCGCGCCGAGTGGGACCACCTGCCGGCCGAGGAGCGTGCCGGACTGCTGACCCGCGCTGGGGCTCCCGCGCTCGGCGTACGCCTCTCCATCTCGGAGGCCGACGGCGAGAACGAGGGCGGGGAGGTGCTGGCGCGCTCCAACGTGGTGCTCGAGGGCTACTGGGACCAGCCCGAGGAGTCCGCGAGGGCGCTGGCCGGCGGCTGGTTCCACACCGGCGACGGCGGCACCATCGGCGAGGACGGCTACCTGACGATCAGCGACCGCAAGAAGGACGTGATCATCACGGGCGGCGAGAACGTCTCCTCCATCGAGGTGGAGGACGTGCTGTTCTCCCACCCGGCCGTTTCCGAGGTCGCCGTCATCGGCGTGCCGAGCGAGAAGTGGGGCGAGACGATCAAGGCGCTGGTGGTCCTCGCGCCCGGGGCGGAGGCGACCGAGGCCGAGCTGATCGCGTGGTGCAAGGACAAGGCGGCCGGCTACAAGGCCCCGACCTCGATCGAGTTCCGTGACGAGCTGGCCCGCACCGCGACCGGCAAGCTGCAGAAGTTCAAGCTGCGCGCGCCGTACTGGGAGGGCCGTGACCGGCAGGTGAACTGATCCTGCGGCGACGCGGTCGTCGGGTGGAATGGGCCCCGCGTTCCCCGGCCGGGGAAAGGGCAGGAGGATCCGCGTGACCGACCCGTTGACCACGTCCCTGCAGGGCGTCGTACCGGCGATCGTCGACACCCACATCCACCAGTGGGACCCCTTCACGACGCCGCGGGAGGCGTCGCGGCTGGCGCCGCTCTACCGCCGTGCGCCCCGGCTCTTCGAGCGGCTGCTGCCCGTCCTGCTGCCGCAGGCCAAGCGGGAGCTGGTCCTCACCGCCGAGCACGTGGCCCAGCCCTACCTTCCCGAGGACTACGCCCGCGACGCGGCGGAGACCGTGGAGGCGGTGGGGGTGCCCGTGGAGGCGGCGGTGCACGTGCAGGCCGGGTGGCACCGGCCGGACCCGTCCGAGGAGACCGCGTGGCTCGAGACCCTGCCCTTCGGGGCCCCGGGTCGCCCGGAGCTCGCTGCCGTCGTGGGCACGGCCGACCCGCGCGCCCCGGACTTCGGCGCGCAGCTCGACGCCCACGCACGGGCCAGCGAGCGGTTCCGCGGCATCCGGTTCATGACGACCTGGCACCCCGACCGCGGCGTCATGGACTGGATCGACGAGCCGGGCGTGATGACGTCGACGTCGTTCCTGCGCGGGTTCGCCGCGGTCGCCGAGCGCGGGCTCACGTTCGACGCCTACGTCTACTCCCACCAGCTCCCCGAGGTGGTGACGCTGGCGCGGGAGCACCCCGAGACCACGATCGTGCTCGACCACTACGCCCCGCCCGTGGGCGTGTGCGGCCCGATGGGCAGGTCCACCGCCCGCACGGAGGGCGAGCGGCGCGACCTGCTCGCCCGCTGGCGCGACGACCTGGCCCAGCTGGCCGGCACGTGCCCCAACGTCGTGGCCAAGCACTCCGGGTTGGCGTTCCCCACCCTGGGGCACCGGGAGCGCGGACTGACCCGTCAGCAGCTCGCCGAACGGGTCGCCCCGCTCGTGGAGCACACCACGCAGGTCTTCGGCCCCGACCGGCTGCTGTTCGGGTCGAACTACCCCATGGACAAGTCCGTGGCGTCGTACGGCGTCGTGGTCGGCGCGCTCGCCGACCTGCTGGCCGACGGCGGACCCGACCTGCTGCGCAAGGTGTTCCGGCACAACGCGAGGGCTGTCTACCGCCTCTGAGTCACAGCGCGCGGAGCCCGGCGGTGACGAGCACGGCGACGAGCACGCTCAGCACGAGCGGGCACCTGCGCCACAGCATCAGCGCCGCCACGGCGACCCCCACGGTGTGCGCCCCCACCGACCACGACCGGCCGGCGGCCAGCACCGAGGTGACCACGAGCGCGCTGAGGAGCGTCGGCGCCATGAGGACGATGACCCGCGTCACCGGTGGCGGCAGCGCCCGGCCCCCCAGGAGCACCGGGCCGGCCGCCTTGATCAGCGCGGTCAGGGCGGCGAGGCCGAGGATGAGCCACCAGACCTGCGCGTAGGTCAACGTCATCCGTGCCTCACCCGGCCCTCCGCACCACACCGACGAGCGCGACGGCGCTGGCGGCCAGGATCGGGATGCCCGGTGGCGCGAGGGGCACCAGGGCCAGCGCGACCAGGGCACCGGCGAGGGCGACCCGGCGCGACACGCGGTCCCGCAGCTCCGCGATCAGCAACGACAGGAAGAAGACCGGGTAGATCGCGTCCAGCCCGAGTCGGTCGGTGTCACCGAGCAGGTCGCCCGAGACCGCGCCGACGACGGACCCGAGCGTCCACGCGACGTACTGCGGGAGCGTCGTGCCGAACAGCAACCACCGGTCGAAGGTGCCGTCACCACGATGGGCGAGCGCCCACGAGGAGTCCACGACGGTCTGCCCCTGCGCTGCGCGTCGCCACGGGCCACCGGGCAGCGACGGCGCCAGGGCGATGCCCATGGCCAGGAACCGGGCGTTCATCAGGCTCCCCGCGGTCAGGGCCGCGGGGATGCCGCCACCAGCGGTGACGACGGACAGCGCGGCGAACTGGGCGGAGCCGGCGAACACGATCATCGCGGTGACGCTGGCCTGGGCGACGCTGAACCCCGCCTGCCGGGCCAGCACCCCGAAGGAGACGCTGAGGAAGAACCCGACCGCCGCGAAGGGGAGCCCCAGCCGCAGGCCCCGGCGGAAGGAGGCGTGCTGCTCCTCGCCTCCCTCAGCTCTCACCGGCGCAGGCTAGCAACGCCCGAGGGGCCCGCCTCCCGGCGGCCTCAGGACGGCTTGACGTCCAGCACGACCTCGAACTCCAGCAGGTCCGCGCCGCTGGAGACCGGCTTGCGCTGCTCGCCCTCGGCACCCGCCGGGCCCGCGTGGGCCGCGCGGGCGTCGCCGTCGCGCCAGGCGGCGAACGACTCCTCGTCGCGCCAGTGGGTGACGACGAAGTAGCGGTCGTCGCCGGCGACGGGCCGCAGCAGCTGGAAGCCGAGGAAGCCGTCGGCGCCGTCGACGGTGTGGGCGCGGGCGGCGAACCGCTTCTCCAGCTCGGGGCCCGCCTGCGGCGGCACGGTGATGGCGTTGATCTTCACGACTGAGTTCGGGGCGGACATACAGGGAGCGTAGGCCGCTACCCTCGCCGCCATGGCCGAGCCCACGCTGCGATCCGTCGTCGACCTGGTGCACGGGTGGTACCCGCCCGGCACCGCTGACAGCTGGGACCGGGTCGGTCTCGTGCACGGCGACCTCGACCAGCCCGTACGCCGGATCCTGCTCGCCGTGGATCCCGCACCGGTCGTGGCGCAGGAGGCTGCGGACTGGGATGCCGACCTGCTGCTGACCCACCACCCGCTCTACCTCAAGGGCGTCCACGGCTTCACGAGCCAAACCCCCAAGGGGCGCACGTCGCTCACGCTCGCGGGGGCGGGCTGCGCACTGCTGGCCGCCCACACCAATGCCGACCAGGCCGAGGGCGGCGTGTCCGAGGCGATGGCCCTGGCCCTGGGGCTGCGTGACGCGCGGCCGATCCTCCCGGCGCCGCTGCCGGCCGTCGACAAGCTGGGCGTGATGGTGCCGGCCGAGGACGCCGACGGGATGCGCGCGGCGCTGGCCGGTGCCGGCGCGGGTCAGGTCGGCGACTACGACCACGCCTCGTTCACGGTCGCCGGGGAGGGGCGCTTTCGCCCGCTGCCCGGCGCCGACCCGACGATCGGCTCCGTGGGCGAGGCCGAGCGCGTCGACGAGGTGCGGATCGAGGTGGTCTTCCCGCGTGGTCGGCGGGCCCACGTCGTCCGGGCGATGCTGGCCGCGCACCCCTACGAGGAGCCCGCCTACGACGTGCTCGAGCTGGCCGACCCGCGGATCGGGACCACCGGCACGGGTCGCATCGGCGACGTGGAGCCGACCACCCTCCGCGCCTTCGCCGAGCGGGTCGCGGAGGCGCTGCCGGGCACCGCCCACGGCGTGCGGGTCGCCGGCGACCTGGACCGTCCCGTACGCCGCGTGGCGCTGTGCGGGGGAGCGGGCGACTTCCTGCTCGACACCGTGCGCGGCACCGACGCCGACGTCTACGTCACCAGCGACCTGCGCCACCACCCGGCGACGGAGTTCCTCGAGCACGAGGGTCCCGCCCTGGTCGACGTCGCCCACTGGGCCGCGGAGTGGACCTGGCTGCCGGTGCTGGCGAGGCGGCTGGAGGGGGCGCTGGGCGATACGGTGGAGGTGCGGGTCAGCACGCGCTCCACCGACGCGTGGACGCACCGCCTCTGACCCGCCCCTGAAGCGCCCCTGAACCACCCTGAACCCGCCTGTGATCCACCACGACACCCAGGAGTCACGCTGAAAGCCGACCCCGCCGCCCAGCTCCGGCTGCTCGACGTCCAGGAGCTCGACTCCCGGGCCCAGCAGCTGCACCACCAGCGCCGCACGCTGCCCGAGCTGGCCGAGATCGCCGAGCTCGAGCGCAGCCGCGCCGCCCTGGTCGACGAGGCCCGCGACGCCAAGATCGTCGTCGACGACCTGACCGTCGAGCAGGAGAAGGTCGACGCCGACGTCGAGACCGTCAAGGCGCGCCGCACCCGCGACCGGGAGCGGATGGACGCCGGCCTCATCACCAACCCCAAGGACCTCGAGCGGATGACCGGCGAGCTCGAGTCGCTCGAGCGCCGCATCTCCACGCTGGAGGACGAGGAGCTCGAGGTCATGGAGCGGCTCGAGGCCGCCCAGGGGATGCTCTCCTCGGTCAACGACCGCATCGGCGCCGCCGACACCCGGCTCGCCGAGCTCGCGGCCGCGCGTGACGCCCGGTTCGCCGAGATCGACGCGGAGCTCGCCGAGCTGGCCACCCGCCGCGGTCCCGCGGTCGAGGGACTGCCCGCCGACCTGCTCGCGCTCTACGAGAAGCTGCGCGAGTCCAAGGGTGGCCTGGCCGTCTCGCACCTGACCCAGCGCCGCTGCGGCGGATGCCAGCTCGGCATCGACGCCGCCGAGCTCGCCGCCATCAAGGCCGCCCCGGCCGATGAGGTCGTGCGCTGCGAGGAGTGCTCGCGGATCCTCGTCCGCACCTCCGAGTCCGGCCTGTGACCGCAACCCCTGGGACAGGCCCGGACACCGTCGTCGTCGAGGCCGACGGCGGCTCGCGCGGCAACCCGGGTCCGGCCGGCTACGGCGCGCTGGTGCGCGACGCCGCCACCGGGGAGGTCCTCGCCGAGGCGGCGGTGGCGATCGGGGAGGCGACCAACAACGTCGCCGAGTACGCCGGTCTCATCGCCGGTCTGCGGCTCGCGCTCGACCACGCGCCGGGTGCGCGGATCGAGGTCCGGATGGACTCCAAGCTGGTCGTGGAGCAGATGAAGGGCGCCTGGAAGGTCAAGCACCCCGGCCTGCAGCCACTGCACGCCGAGGCCCGCGCCCTCGCTCCCGCCGGCACCACCTTCACCTGGATCCCACGCGCCGAGAACGCCGATGCCGATGCCCTGGCGAACCGGGCGATGGACGGCGACGAGGTCGCTCCGGGCCCGGTGACCAGCGCCGCCGACGGAGCAACCGACGGGGCAGCCGACGAGGAGTCGGTGATCGAGGAGATCGAGTCCCCGGGTGCCGCGCGGACCGACCGCGAGCAGGACCAGGCCGGTCACCGCGGCTGGTCGCCGCCCACCGGCGCCCCGACCACGCTGGTGCTGGTCCGCCACGGCGTCACGAAGCACACCTCGGCGAAGAAGTTCTCCGGCGGCCTCGGTGGCGACAACCCGCCCCTGAGCGAGGAGGGCCTGGCACAGGCCCGCGCGGCCGCCGACTGGCTGGCCGGCCTCGGCGACCGCGTCGACACCGTGGTCGCCTCGCCCGTGCGTCGCACCCGCGAGACCGCCGAGATCGTCGCGGACGCCCTCGGGCTGCCGGTCGAGGTGGAGCCCGGCTTCGCCGAGATGGAGTTCGGCGACTGGGACGGCCTGACGTTCGCCGAGGTCGCCGAGCAGGACCCCGAGGGCCTCGACGCCTGGCTGGGCTCGCTCGACGTGCCGCCGCCGGGCGGGGAGTCCTTCCGCGAGGTCGAGAGGCGGGTGCTCGGCGGGCTGCGCCGGGTGCTGGAGCAGCACGCCGGCCGCACGGTCGTCGTGGTCTCCCACGTCACCCCGATCAAGACGCTGGTCGCCCACACGATGGGCGCGCCGCTGGACGCGGTGTTCCGCATGGAGCTGTCGCCGGCCTCGGTCAGCGTCGTGTCGTTCTACCCGGACGACAAGGCGCCCGGCGGGGTACGTGGCTCGATGCGGCTCTACAACACCCTGCCGCCGGGAAATGGCGCGACGCTGGACCCCGGTCGCTGGTAGAACCCGCGGGTGTCCACGACCCGGCCGTCCCGTCTGCATCGTGCCGTCCTGCTCGATTCCGCGCGTGGTCGCTGGCGGGTGGTCGATCTCGACCAGCGCTGGGTCGACCACGGGGACCTGACCGCCGCTCTGGGTGTCGAGCGCGCCTGGAAGTGCGGGACGCCCCGGTGGGAGACCGACGACCGCGTGGTCCACCTGCTCGTGCCGGGCGAGGGGCAGTCGCTGCCGGAGGACGGTTGGTCACGGGACCCGGCCGAGGCAGGGTTCGACCAAGCAACCGTGGACTGGTTGGTGGCGACGTACGACGCGTGGCGCACGGGACGGGTCGTGGTGACGGGTCAGCCCTGGTGGAGCGCAGCGTGGGCAGGCGAGGTGGCCGCCTGGCTGGACGAGGTGCTCCCCGCAGTCGGGCTCCGTCGGGTGGCCGAGCCGGTGCCGACCAAGCTGTGGTCGCTCTCGGCCGTGCTGCGTGTGCCGGTGGCCGGGGCGGACGGAGAGCGCGACCTGTGGTTCAAGGCCACCTGCGAGTGGTTCCGGGCCGAGCCCTCACTGACCGCGGTCGTGGCCGGGCTGGCACCGGACCTGACGCCCGACGTCGTGGCGGTGGACCCGGGCCGGGCCTGGATGCTGCTCGAAGAGCTCACCGACGCGGACGCGGAGCCGGCGCACCTGGCCGGGGCCACCGCGACGGGGATGGCGCGGCTCCAGCTCGCGGCCGACCGGGCGGAGCTGGTGCACGCCGGCGTCGAGGAGCGATCGCTCTCCGGGTTGGCGGATGAGCTGCACCGCGCGCTGCACGACAGCGTGCTGCGCGACCGCTTCTCCCCCCAGCAGTGGACGGAGTGGGCCGAGGTCGAGCCGTGGGTGGTCGAGCAGATCGAGGCCCTCGACGCGATCGGTCTCCCGACGGCCCTCAACCATGGCGACCTGCACCTCGGCAACATCGCCGGTGACACCTCGCCGGTCGTCTTCGACTGGACCGACGCCTGCCTCACGCACCCCTATCTTGACGCACGGCACCTGGCCGCCGAGCGCCCGGACGCCGAGCACGCCACGCGGGTGTGGGCCGCGTGGAGCGAGCCGTGGCGGGCGGCCTATCCCGAGCTCGACCACGAGCGGGCCTGGGCGCTGACGCCCGCCGTCGAGACGGCCTTCCAGGTCGCGACCTACGAGCGGATCTTCCGGGCCCAGGACCCCGACAGCCGCTCCGACCTGGCCGCGGTGGTGCCGTGGCTGCACGCGCGGCTCCGTGCTGCGCGAGACGCGGCGGGCGACGGCTGACCCCGTCGATCGGATCGGCCACCGATGATCGGGCGCCACGACCTCCGCTGCGGACAGGCTGGTGGCGAAGAGAGGAGGACCACGTGATCGTCGAGCTCAACCGGGCCGTGGCGCTGGTCGAGGAGCACCTCGCGGAGGACCCCGCCCGACGTGTAGAGGCCGCGGCGCTCGCCGCCCGGATCGGGACCACCGAGCACCACCTGAGGCGCACGTTCGCGTCGCTGGCGGGGATGCCGCTGTCGGACTACGTGCGTCGTCGCCGGATGTCCCTGGCCGCCCGCGACCTGACGACGGGCCGAGCGGACCTGCTCACGGTGGCCGTGCGCCACGGCTACGGCTCCAGCGAGGCGTTCGGCCGGGCCTTCCGCGCCATGCACGGCGCCAGCCCGGCCGAGGTGAGACGTGACGGCGGTCCTCTGCGCACCCAGCCCGCGATCAGCTTCGCGCTGACCGTCCACGGAGGAGAACCCATGCACACCCGCATCGTCGACCTGCCCGACCTGCGCCTGCTCGGACACGCCCGACGCGTCCGCCCGGCGGTCCTGCAGGACACCTGGGCGAGGACCGCGACCGAGTGGTTCCCGTCCCAACCGTGGCGGCTGCGCGAGGGACCCGAGATTGTCGCGGTCCAGGCCTTGGACCCGACTGACGGGTCGGCCCGTGGCGAGCTGTGGCTGCCGGTCGAGCCGACCTGAGCTACAGCTCCTCGACCACCACGTCGAGCTGCGTGCCCTTGGCGGTCGGCTCGCCGACCTCGACCATCCAGCCCAGGTCGCGCAGCGCCTCCGCGAGACGGGCGGGGGAGCCGGGGTTGGCGCCGTCCTCGAGCAGGGCGCGGGAGATGCGGCCCTTGGTGGCCTTGTTGAAGTGGGAGACGACCTTCCGCTTCCCGTCGACCTCGTGCAGCACGCGCACCGTCGCCACCCGCGGCGCCAGTTCCGGCCCCGGGCGCCAGAAGGCGGCGTAGGCGGCTGAGCGGAGGTCGACCAGCAGCCCGCCGCCGAGCAGGTCGGTCATGGCCGGGTCGAGGTGGGCGCGCCAGTGACCGGCCACCGACCCGAGGCCGGGCAGCGTCGTACCTCCCGAGAGGCGGTAGGCGGGGATCCGGTCGCCGGGACGCACCACGCCGAAGACGCTGGAAGTCACCGCGAGCCGGGACGAGGCGCGGCGGCGGGCGGCGGTGGAGAGCGTGGGCGCGTCGAGCGCGTCGTAGACCACGCCGCTGTAGACGGCGTCCGCGCGTACCGTCGGTGCGTCGGCGAGGCCGGCGTTCAACGCCACCAGGTCGTGCTGGGTGGCGCCGACCTCAAGCACCTCCGCGGCCTTCGCGACGTCCCCGGAGCACAGGTCGACGAGGGCGTCGATCACCGCGCGGCGCGCGTCGGTGAGCTCGGGGCAGGTGAGGGCGGCCAGGTCGAGCGGCTTGCCCCGGCGGGGTGCGGTCTTGCCCTCGCTGGGCGGCAGGAGGATCAGCATGGTGCTGGCTATGGTGCCTGCATGACCTCCCACCCCGTCCTGCGGGTCCCGGCCAGCCTCCTGCGCGAGGAGGTACGCCGGTTGCAGACCGAGCTCGAGGTGACCCCGGCCTTCCCGGCCGAGGTCGAGGAGGCGGCGGCGCGCGCGGCGCAGGCCCCCCGGCTGCCGGAGCTGGACCGCACCGACCTGCCCTTCGTGACCATCGACCCCGAGGGGGCGCAGGACCTCGACCAGGCCCTGCACGTCGCCCGGGACGGCGACGGCTGGGTCGTGCACTACGCCATCGCCGACGTGGCGGCCTTCGTCAGCCCGGGGGACCCGGTCGACGTCGAGGCCAACCGCCGCGGCGAGACGCTCTACGGGGCTGAGGAGAAGGTGCCGCTGCACCCGCCCGCGATCAGCGAGGACGCCGCGTCGCTGCTGCCGGAACGGGTGCGCCCGGCACTGCTGTGGACGATCCGGCTCGGGCCCGACGGGGAGCGGGTGGACGCCGACGTCCGCCGGGCCCTGGTGCGCAGCCGGGAGCAGCTGACCTACGAGGAGGCGCAGCGACGCGTCGATGCCGGGGAGGGACCGGAGACGCTGGCGCGGCTCGCGGAGATCGGACCGCTGCGACTGGCCCGCGAGGCCGCCCGAGGAGGGGTCTCGCTGCCGATCCCCGAGCAGGAGGTCGTGGTCGACGGAGGACGCTGGCACCTCGAGCACCGTGCGCGGCTGCCCGTGGAGGACTGGAACGCCCAGGTCTCGCTGCTCACCGGCTACGCCGCGGCCGCGATGATGGTCTACGGCCGGGTCGGCGTCCTGCGCACCCTTCCGCCGGCCGACCCGCGCGACGTGCAGCGCCTGCACCGCACCGCCCGGGCGCTGGGCATCGAGTGGCCCGCCGAGCTGCTCTACCCCGACTTCGTGCGCAGCCTCGATCCCACCCGTCCCGAGCACGCTGCCATGGTCGTCGCCTGCACCCGTCTGCTGCGCGGCAGCGGCTACACCGCCTTCGACGGCGAGCTGCCCGAGCAGCCGCTGCACGCCGCGCTCGCCGCGGAGTACGCACACGTCACCGCGCCGCTGCGGCGCCTCGTGGACCGCTACGCCTCCGAGGTGTGCGTCGCCCTGTGCGCCGGCGACCCGGTGCCCGACTGGGTCCGCGCGGCCCTGCCGGACCTCCCGGCGACGATGCGCCGCTCCGGACGGGTCGCGTCGGCGTACGAGCGCGGGATCCTGGACCTCGTCGAGGCCGGCGTGCTGCGCGACCGGGTCGGCGAGGTGATGACCGGCGTGGTCGTCGAGGTCGACGAGAAGAAGCCGCACCGCGGGCAGGTCGTGGTGGCCGGACCGGCCGTCGAGGCGCGCATCGAGGGAGACGCCCCGCTGCCGCTGGGCGAGGAGATCCAGGCGGAGCTCGTCGAGGCCGACGTCGACGACAGGCGCGTTCGTTTCACACCGGCGTGACCGACCGGGCATGATTCACCCTGTCCGGGTCGGGCGCCCTCTCACCCCCCCCTGGTGGGCGCTCGGGCCGGACACCTCGCGAGGCGGGGTGCCCGGGGGAGCAGTGCGGATGGGCCGACCTGTAGGCCGGGTTCTGTCCCTCGCCCTCACGGGTCCGGGGGCGACCATCCATCTACGGTCGCCGTTGCCGACGACCTCCAGCGATCTACCCGCGTGCTCGGGCGGGCAGCCCTCGAACGCACACGCGCCACCGAAGTGACTTCTTGACCTTGCTCCAGGTGGGGTTTGCCGAGCCGACCGGGTCACCCCGGTCGCGGCTGTCTGTTCTCTGTGGCACTGTCCCGCAGGTTGCCCCGGGTGGGTGTTACCCACCACCTCGCCCTGTGGAGCCCGGACCTTCCTCGGCGCACCCACGAGGAGTGCGACGCGGTCGCCCGGCCGGCCCATCCGCAGGATGCAGGGTAGCGAGGAGGCGGCCGTCAGGGAATCCGGGCGGTGCCCCGGACGTTGACCGGGCATGAGCGAGCACCACTCCGTCCGGGTCCCGCCCGTGTCGGTCCCGGCGCTGCACCAGCCGGCGTCGGCGTACCGCACGGCCCACCAGCTGCTGAGTTCCAGCGCCCCTCGGGAGGCGCTGGAGGTGCTGGAGCCCGCGCTCACCGAGGACCCCGGCAACACCGGTCTGCGCTCGCTGCGGGCATGGGCGTTCCTCCAGCGCGCCCAGCTGCAGCGGGCCGAGGAGGACCTGCGGGTGCTGGTCGACGACGCGCCTGACGACGTGTGGGCCCGGCACGCCCTCGGCCGCAGCCTGGAGCGCCAGCGCCGCCTCGAGGAGGCGCTGCCGCACCTGCGGCTGGCCGCCGCCATGAGCGGCGAGGTCGACCACGAGGTCGCGGTGCTGCGCGTCGAGCGCCGGCTGGTGGAGACCGGTCAGCGCCCCGGCGACAGCCTCACGCCAGACGCGTGACGTCGACCTCGACGCGCATGTCCGCGGTCGAGGCACCGGAGTAGATCCCGCGCAGCGGCGGCACGTCGTCGTGGTCGCGCCCGGCCCCGATCGAGACGTAGCGGTCGTCGGGGGCGGCGTCGCAGGTCGGGTCGTACGCCGTCCAGCCGTCGTCCCACCACTCGACCCAGGCGTGTGCCTCGCTCGGGACGGCGGTGCCGACGGCCGGGTCGGGGTCGGGGTGTCGGTAGCCGGCGACGTACCGCGCCGGGATGCCGATCGATCGCAGCCCACCGATCACGAGGTGCGCGATGTCCTGGCAGACGCCGGCCCGCTGCTGCCAGGCCTCGGCGGCGTGGGACTGTGCGTGCTGGGAGCGGGGCAGGTGCTCGACCTGGTCGTGGACGAGCGCGCAGACCGCCCGCGCGGCCTGTCCGGGCAGGTCGGCGTCGGCCGCGAGCTGCTTGACCCGGGTGGCGAAGTCGTGGGGCGGGGTGACCAGGTCGGGGAGCACGAGGTCCTCGGTCCACCGGTCTGCGACCTCGCGGGTGCCCATGTCGGCCCAGGTGAGCGCGGGCTCGGCCATCGTGGCGCGGTGTGTCTGGACCGTGGAGGTCGCCGCCACGACCAGCGTGTCGTGCGGGTCGACGACCTCGAAGGCGGTGACGACGGCGCCGAAGTAGTCGCGGTACTCGTAGAACCACGGCTTGGGGGAGACCTCGACGCGGTTGTGCACGACGATCTGCTCGCTCGTGGTGACCGGGGTCAGCCGCGCCTGGTTGAACGAGGCGGTGGCCTTCCCGTCGTAGGTGAAGGTGGTGGTGTGGTTGATCCGCAGCTGCATCAGTGGGTCACCCCGGTCCAGCTCATGGCCTCGGCCCCGGCGAAGTAGCGACGGGTCACGGCCTCGGTCGCCAGCGCGCAGGTGCGCTGCAGGCGCTCCATCTCGGTGGGCAGGTCGGTCATCAGCTCCGACAGCGAGCGGTACTCCAGCTCGGCACGCATCCGGCCCAGCAGCCGCTGGGCCTCGTTCTGGAACCCGGCACGTGGGTCGGAGGCCTCCAGGTTGACCAGGCACTGCTCGGCACGGTTGAGGGAGAAGACCACCGAGCGCGGGAAGAGCCGGTCGAGCATGAGGAACTCCGCCGCGCCCCGCTCGGTCTCCAGACCGCGGTAGGTGCGGAGGAACGCCTCGTGAGCACCACAGGCGCGCAGCGTGGTGGTCCACGGGGCGTCGCTCCCGGCGCTGAGCGAGGCGGTCGCGACCAGGCGCGAGGTCATGTCGGCCCGCTCGACGCAGCGGCCCAGCATCAGGAAGTGCCAGCCCTCGTCGCGGGTCATCGTCGCGTCGGCGGTGCCGTTGACGAACGCCGCCCGCTCGCGCACCCAGGAGAAGACCGCGGGGGTGCGCATCGCGTGGAAGTGGCCGGACGGGATGGCGCGGTAGGTGGTGTTGATCGCCTCCCACATCGGCACCGACAGCGTCTCCCGGGCCCGGCGCGCGGACTCGCGGGCGCCGGCCAGGGCGGCCGCGATCGAGGTGGGGTGACCGGTGCCGTAGCAGAGCCGGTCGAGCACGAACGAGACGTCGACGTGCTCGGGCAGCGGCTCGTCGTCTCCGGGCTCGATGCCCATGATCGAGAGCAGACCCCGGCAGGTGGTGTCCTCGTCGATGGTGGCGTCCTCGAGCAGCAGCTGGGTCTGCACGTCGAGGATGCGCGCGGTGTCCTCGGCCCGCTCGACGTAGCGACCGATCCAGAACATCGACTCCGCGATCCGGCTCAGCACGGGCGCGCCCCCTTCTCGTCGCGGGCCTGCTGTTGCTGCTGCTGCTGCTGTTGTTGCTGCTGGCCCTGGCCGGCCTCCTCGACGAGGTCGGGCAGCTGGCTGGGCGCCGGACCGGGCTCACGGACCTCCGGCTGCTCCGGCTCGGGCTCGGGGGTGGGCTCGGGTTCCGGCTCGGGCTCGGGCTCGGGGAGCACCCAGACCCGGTTGCCGTCGTTGACGGCGAAGGGGCGCAGGTCGACGTGGCGTGGCCCGAGCTCCCCGTCGACGAAGGTGGGGACGGTGGAGAGCTGGACGACCGGCTGGGCGATCCACGAGCGCGGATCGGCCAGGACCTTGCCGCGCAGCTCGTCGAGCTCCTCCCTGGTGGCCCGCGGACCGATGACGATGCCCTTGCCGCCCGAGCCGTCGACGGGCTTGAGCACCAGCTCGTCGAGACGGTCCAGGACCTCCTCGCGGGCCTCGGCGTCGCCGCAGCGCCAGGTGTCGACGTTGCGGAGCACCGGCTCCTCGTCGAGGTAGTAGCGGATCAGGTCGGGGAGGTAGGTGTAGACGAGCTTGTCGTCGGCCACGCCGTTGCCCACCGCGTTGGCCAGCGTGACGTTGCCGGAGCGGGCCGCGTCGATCATGCCGGGGCAGCCGAGCACCGAGTCGGCGCGGAAGTGCACCGGGTCGAGGAACTCGTCGTCGACGCGGCGGTAGATGACGTGGACCGGCTCGAGGCCCTTGGTGGTGCGCATCATGACCCGGCCGCGTCGGCACTCGAGGTCGCGACCCTCGACCAGCTCCACGCCCATGGTGCGGGCGAGCAGTGCGTGCTCGAAGTAGGCGCCGTTGTAGACGCCGGGGGTCAGCACCACGACCGTCGGGTCGGTGACACCCGCCGGGGCGGCGGCGCGCAGGGCGGCCAGCAGGCGCTGGGGGTACCCCGCGACCGGGCGGATGCGGTGCTGCGCGATGGTCTCGGGCAGCGCCGCGGAGATCGCGCGCCGGTTGGTCATGACGTAGGAGACGCCGGAGGGGACGCGCACGTTGTCCTCGAGCACGCGGAACTCCCCGGCGTTGTCGCGGATCAGGTCGATGCCGGACACGTGGACGCGGACGCCGTTGGGCGGGCGCACCCCGGCGGCCTCCCGGTGGTAGTGCGACGACGTCGTGATCACCCGGCGGGGGATGACGCCGTCGTCGAAGACCTGCCCGGCGTCGTACACGTCGGCGAGGAAGGCCTCGAGGGTCTTCACGCGCTGCTGGACACCGCGCTCGATGGTCGACCAGGTGTCCATCTCGATGACGCGCGGGAGGATGTCGAGCGGGAAGGCCCGCTCCTCACCGCCGATGTCGAACGTGACGCCCTGGTCGAGGTAGGAGGCCTGCAGCTGCTCGACCCGACTGACCAGCTCCGGCGTGCTCATCTCGCGCAGCGAGTGACGCAGTCGTCGGTACGGCGGTCGCAGCGCCTGCCCGTCGAACATCTCGTCGTACGCCGGACCGCTCGACCCGTATCCCTCGAACATGGCCGTCATGCCCGGACCATACCCAGGTCCGAGTTACGTGAACGTTGCGTCAGGGGTGAGCGCGTCGCCGGGTCTCAGGGGTGGGTGAGGACCTCGGCGCCGTCGGGGGTGACCAGCAGCGTGTGCTCGAACTGCGCGGAGGGGCGGCGGTCCTTGGTCACCGCGGTCCAGCCGTCGTCCCACAGCTCCCACTCGTGGGTGCCGAGGTTGAGCATCGGCTCGATCGTGAACGTCATGCCGACCTCGATGAGGTCGTCGTAGTCGGGGTCGTCGTAGTGCGGGACCACCAGGCCGGAGTGGAAGTGGGTGCCGATGCCGTGGCCGGTGAACTCGCGGACGACGCCGTACCCGTGCCGCTTGGCGAAGGCCTCGATGACCCGGCCGACGACGTTGATGCGGCGACCGGGCTTGACCGCGCGGATGCCGCGGTCCAGGGCCTCGCGGGTGTGCTCGACCAGGGCGCGGGTCTCGGGCGCGACGTCGCCGGCGAGGAAGGTGGCGTTGGTGTCGCCGTGCACGCCGTCGAGGTAGGCGGTGATGTCGATGTTGACGATGTCCCCGTCCTGGACCACACGGGCGTCGGGGATGCCGTGGCACACGACCTCGTTGACGCTGCTGCACAGCGACTTCGGGAAGCCCCGGTAGCCCAGCGTGGAGGGGTAGGCGCCGTGGTCGCAGAGGAACTCGTGGCCGATGCGGTCCAGCTCGTCGGTGGTCACGCCGGGGACCACGTGGCGCCCGACCTCCTCGCGCGCCTGCGCGGCCAGGCGGCAGGCGGCCCGCATCCGCTCGATGGTCTCGGCGTCCTTGACCTCCGAGCCCTCGAAGCGCGCGGGCGCCGGCTTGTCGACGTACTCCGGGCGCACGATCTGCGCGGGGACGGGTCGCCGGGGGGAGACGGCTGCGGGCTGCACGGTCGCGGTGGTCACGTCCGGGAAGTCTAGGTCGCGGGGGAGTACGGTCGCCCCATGGCCGACGGAGGCAAGCCCGACCAGTACTGGTACTGCGTGAAGCACCACCGCGTGGAGACCGTCGACGACCTGTGCCCGGCCAAGCACCGGCTCGGTCCCTACGACTCCCGCGAGGAGGCCTCGCGCGCCCTCGAGATCGCCGAGGAGCGCAACGAGCAGTGGGAGTCCGCCGACGACGACTGGGACGCCGTCGAGGAGGACTGACCCACCCGTGGCGTTCTTCACCCGCACGCGCCGCTACCGACGCACCGACGTCTCGCCCTGGCCCTTCGTCGGGATGGTCGGCCTCGCGGCCTGCTTCTTCCTGTACGCCGCCTCGGCACCGTTCACGCCGTGGTGGGCGCAGACGCTGCTGCTGCTCTTCTGGCTGGTGACCACGGTGCGCGCGGTCGGCTGGTGGTCGAAGCGTCCGACGTGGGTCGCCTGGGCGCCGGTGGTGTGCCTGGTGGTGTGGTTCGTGGTCATCTGGGCCGGCGCCGCGTGGTGGGGCTGGTGAGCCCCACCGGCAGGGTCAGCGCATGACCCAGGCCTTCACGCGGACGCGGAACTCCTTGAGGTCGTAGCGGCTGCCCTCGGACAGCCCGACCTGCCACAGGACGTAGTAGCGCTGCGCCTTCTTGTCGAACTGGATCCAGTAGGGCTTCTTGTAGACGACACCGGCGTGGGTGCCCCAAGGGCCGCGGAAGACCCGGCGGCCCTTGAACCTGTCCTTGGAGTCGACGTAGCCCATCACCGCGTAGCTGCTGCGCGGGCCGTTCGTGGCCGGACCGCCGACCAGCGAGACCTGCGTGCGCTCGTAGCGGCGGGTGATCCCTCGCGAGCTCGGGGGGTAGCTGTCGGGGAGGTAGGCACCGAACAGGGCGACCGCGTGGCTCTGACGCGGGTCCCGGCACCGGGTCTGCGACTGCAGGGAGAGCGTGCCGCGGCCGCCGTGGGTCGACTTCCTCGCGATCCGGCTGCACCGACCCACCGAGGTGTCCAGGAGCACGTCCTGCGGCTTCAGCTTCAAGGTCACCCAGCGGTGCCGGACCTTGCCGTGCGAGAGCCGGAAGGAGGAGGTGGGGACGGTGGTGGTGTTGCCGGCGGCGTCGGTGGCCTGGATGAGGAACGAGTAGGTGCCCTCCTCGGCCATCGGGCCCTTGCGTCCGGCGCGGGCGGCTGGAGCACCGTCGGCGTCCTGGTCGACCTCGTCGAGGCGGCCGTTCCAGGCGGTGGTCCACTGCTCCCGGGTGCGACGGACGTCCAGCGCGGCCACGTGGCCCCCGTCGGCGTCGAGGACGCTCACCGTCACCTCGGCGCCCTTCTCGGCACGGCCGGAGAGCCGCATGTGGTCGAGGATGGTGTCCTTCGCGGGGTAGAAGAGGTCCTCGGCGACCTTGACCTTCCACACCTCGGGGGCCGTGGTGTCGACGACCAGGAGGGCGGTGAAGGCCTGCTCGAGGGGGCCGAAGTCGGGCAGCTCGCTCGAGGCGAGCAGGTCCAGCGTGTAGGCGCCCTCGGCCAGGGAGGCGGGGAGGGTCAGGTGCGCGTGCAGCAGGCCCGTCCCGTCGGAGGCCTCGGTGTAGGTGGTGGCGCCGGTGACCGGCTCGCTCTCGGGCGCGTCGACGGGACGCGCCGACCAGGTCAGGTCGCCGTCGGTGTGGGCGTGGTCCTGCCACCAGTCGCGCGCCAGGCGGACGGTGACGGTCGGCTCGGTCAGGTTGGTGTGCACGGTCTCGAACGCGGAGAGGTAGAGACGCGAGCGGACCTGGAGGGGCTCCGACCGAGCGACCTCCGTGCAGTCCCAGGTGGAGTAGTGCTCCGTGGTGCAGCCCAGCACCTGGACGGCGTCACGGCCGTCGGCGAGGTCGAGCACCTGGCGGCCCTGGGGCTCGAGCTCCTGCTGGCCGAGACCGCGGGCCCACACGCTGGTGTAGCCGGGCACGTCGACGTCGACGGCGTACTCGAAGGTGTCGGGGTTGAAGGCGGTGACCTCCGGGAAGACCACCGTCGGCCCGGTGGCGGTCGGCTCCTCGGTGGCGGTCGGCTCTTCGGTGGGGGTCGGCTCGGTGGGCGTCGGCTCGTCGGTGGCGGTGGCCGCGGCAGCGGCTCCGAGGACGAGGGCGACGGTGGCGGTGGTCGCCGTCAGCACCGTCAGCGCGCGGCGCCGAGGAGGACGAGGACGGGGACGGTGCTGCGAGGACATACGAGACTCCCGGGACGCTGGTGAGGCGCAAGTGTCCCAAGAGGCGAGCTCAACCCCCGCATCGGTAGGGCCTCAGGCGGGCTCCGGCGGAGCGGCCGTCGGAGTGGCCCGCAGGTCGAGGCGGGTGATCCGGTGCCCATCGACCTCAGTGACGAGCAGGGTGTGCTCGTCGTCGACCTCGACCCGGTCGCCGACCGCGGCGATGCGGCCGAGCCGGTGCAGGACGAACCCCGCAGCGGTCTCGTAGGGCCCGTCCTCGAGCTCGACCCCGGTCGCCTCGGCGAACTCCTCGATGCTGAGCCCTGCCGCGATGCCGCCGGTCTCGACCGCCGGGGGCGGGTCGTACTCGTCCTCGATCTCGCCGATCAGCTCCTCCACCAGGTCCTCGAGGGTGACGATCCCGTAGGTGCCGCCGTACTCGTCGACGACGATCGCGATGTGGGTGCGCTCGCGGCGCATCGCGCCCAGCGTCGGCAGCACCCGGTTGGTCGCGGGCAGGAAGGTGATCGGGCGGGCCAGGTCGGAGACCCGGGCGTCCGGGGTCGCATCGAGCAGGTCGCGCACGTGCAGGAAGCCGAGCACGTCGTCGGTGCCGTCGCCGACGACGGGGTAGCGGGAGTAGGGGCTGGTGCGGACCAGGTCGGTGACCTCGGCGACCGAGGAGTCGCCGGGCAGCGTCACGACGTCGGCGCGCGGGCGCATGACCTCGCGCAGGCTGCGGTCGCCGGCGTCGAAGACGTCGACGAGGATGGCCCGCTCGGAGTCGCCGAGTCCCTGGTGCTGGTCGACGAGGTATCGCAGCTCCTCGTCGGTCATGTCCTCCGACGTCGCGTCCGGGTCGCCGCCCAGGAGCCTCACGACGGCGTTGGTGGAGACCGAGAGGAACCACACGACCGGGCGCATCAGCGTGGCGAAGCGGTCCAGGGGCGGCCCGACGAGCACCGCCATGCCGGCAGCCCGCTGCAGGGCGATCCGCTTCGGCACCAGCTCGCCGAGCACCAGCGACAGGTAGGCGATCAGCAGCGTGAGCAGGACCAGCGCCAGCGTGTCGGCCAGGTCGTCGGCCAGGCCGAGCCCGGCGAGGAGCGGGGCCACGTCGGGAGCGAGCGTGGAGGCGCCGTACGCCGCGGAGAAGAAGCCGGCGACGGTGACGCCGATCTGCACCGCGGCGAGGAAGCGGTTGGGGTCGCGGGCGACGGCGGCGACGCGGGCGCCGCGTCCGCCGCGCTTCTCGAGCTGGTCGAGCTGGCCCTCGCGGAGCGAGACCAGGGCGAGCTCGGTGCCGGCGAAGACGCCACCGACGAGCACGAAGAGCAGGACCAGGCCGAGGTTGGCCAGGGTCTGGGTGTCCATTGCGGGCGCTCAGGCCCTTTCCGGGAAGGGGATGGGAGCCCCCAGGATGCCGGATCCGGCCAACACCTGCGCCACCCCGGGTCGCGGGTCAGCGCGGGCTGACCCAGAGGATCTCGTCCTGGCCGTCGCCGTTGTCGGTGAGCACCAGCAGGTCGTGGCCGGGCCCGTCGACCACCTGGCGGATGCGCCCGTGCTCGCGCAGGGCGTCGGGGGTGCGGACCCGCTTGAGCCGGCCGCGGTCGTCGAACTTCATGAAGAGCACGCGCTGGTCCTTCAGCACCGCGACGGCCAGGGTGCCGCGCAGCGCGCCCCACTTCTTGCCGACCACGAAGGACGCGCCGCCGGGGGCGACGGTCGGGTCGCCGGAGGACCACCGTGCCTCGCGCTGCTTGCCGGGCAGCGACTGGTCGGTCATCGGCACCGACTCGTCGTAGCCGGGCACGGGGTGCCAGCCGTAGTCACCGCCCTTGACCAGCTTGTTGACCTCGTCGTCGCGGTAGCTGCCGTGCTCGACCGACCACAGCGAGCCGTCGGCGCGCTGGGCGAGCCCCTGCACGTTGCGGTGGCCGTAGGTGAAGACGTAGCGCTGCTTCTTGTTGCGCGCCTTCACGAAGGGGTTCCTCGGCCAGGGGTCGCCGGTGCGGCGGTCCAGGCGCAGCACCTTGCCGCCCAGGGAGGTCAGGTCACGGGGGTTGGTGCCGACCGCGGCGTCGCCGGTGCCGACCAGCAGCGAGCCGTCACGGGCGACCAGCAGGCGGCAGCCGCCGTGACGACCGGAGGTCGCGGGCAGGCCCTTGAGCAGCACGCCGCGGCGCTTCGCCTTGGTGCCGCTGTCGTTCAGCCTCCACGCGACCACGCGCACGTCGTGCCCGCCGTCCTTGGTGGTGGCGCCCTGGCAGGTCCAGAAGCGGCCGTTGCGGCGTACCTTCGGGTCCACCGCGAGGCCCATCAACCCGGTCTCCCCGGAGACCCAGACGGACTCCGAGGGGAAGTCCACACGGCGTACGTCGCCGTCCTCCCAGATCGAGACCGTGGCCCGGTCGCGCTCGGTGAGCAGCAGGCGCCCACCGCCGATGGGCTGGACGTCCCAGGGGTTGTCGAGCCCGTCGGCGATCACCTCGACGTCGAGCCCGGGCACGGCCCGGCCGCCCTCGGGCCGGCTGCCGGCCGTCGCGTCGCTCGTGCCCGGCTCCGAGGCCGTGGAGCACGCCGCGCCGGTCAGGGCCAGCGGCGCGAGCAGCGCGGCGAGGGGGAGCAGGAGCGGTCGGCGGGTGGGCCACATGCCGTCCACGGTAGGTCTGTTACCGAAACGTGGTGCTCACCTGCCCGAGGCGTGCACCGAGCGTGGTCGGGGCGTGGCGGAGGCCTGCGTAGCGTTCAGGTCACTGGACAGCGACACCGAGATGCACCACCGCTACACAGACGGCGGGCCGGATGTGGGGACACCGGCCCGACGACCGGGGGGACAACGATGAGGTCGTCCGCCGCGCATGGGGGCGCCGGCGGACGGCCTCTCGTCGTTGTCGCGGGTGTGACCTGGAAGGTGTGCCCTAGAACGTGTGCTCCGGGCCGGGGAACGTCCCGGCCTTCACGTCCTCGGCGTACGCGCGAGCGCCGTCGAGGAGCACCTGGTGCACGTCGGCGTACTGCTTGACGAAGCGCGCCATCCGGCCGGTCCGCAGGCCGAAGGCGTCCTGCCAGACCAGGACCTGGCCGTCGCAGCCGTTGCCGGCGCCGATGCCGATGGTGGGGATGGTCAGCTCGCGGCTGATCTCGGCGGCGACGTCGCCGGGGACCATCTCCATGACGACGGCGAACGCGCCGGCGGCCTCGACGGCCTTGGCGTCGCGCTTGACCCGCTCGGCGGTCTCGCCGCGGCCCTGGACGCGGTAGCCGCCCAGGGCGTGCTCGGACTGCGGGGTGAAACCGATGTGGGCCATCACCGGGATGCCGCCCTGGGTGAGCTTCTCGATGACCGGCACCATCTCGGCGCCGCCCTCGAGCTTCACGCAGTGGGCTCCGGCCTCCTTCAGGAAGCGCACGGCGGTGAGGTAGGCCTGCTCCGGGGAGGCCTGGTAGGAGCCGAACGGCAGGTCGCCCACGACCATCGCGCGGGTGGCGGCGCGTGCCACGGCGCGGGTCAGCGGCAGCAGCTCGTCGACGGTGATCGGCAGGGACGTCTCGTTGCCGAGCACGTTGTTGGACGCGGAGTCGCCCACCAGCAGCAGGTCGATGCCTGCCTCGTCGAAGGTCGCGGCGGTGAACATGTCGTACGCCGTGAGCATGGTGATCTTCTCGCCACGCTTCTTCATCTCCCGCAGGTGATGGGTGCGGATGCGCTTGCGCGGCACTGCCTGGGCGGCCTGGTCCGCCGCCGCCCCGGCCGGGCCGGCGCCGTAGGGCGCGGTCTCTTCGTTGCTCATCGTCGAGCTCCTCGGTGTGACATCTCGAGGCTCCCTTGCTGGAGTCCCCGGACTGCCATCCAGGCTAGGCCCGCGGGTCGCTCTCGGCACCTGTGGTGGTGGTCACGTGTCAGACTTGGCGGACGGATGGGCGAGGACGGCGCCGACGACGTACGGGTGAGGACGAGGGCTGATGGGGGAGCGCTCACGGCGGCGCCGCGCCGCCCGTGACATGGAGCGCCGAATGGCCGAGCTCGACCGACTGGACCGGGAGTACGGCCTGGGCACGATGCCAATGTCCACGAACCGCCGCCCCCGTCGCGAGCGGAAGTCCCACGGCCCGGTGCTGCCGGGGCTGCTGATCACCGCGCTGCTGCTCGGTGGCGCTCTCGTCTGGTCGCCCGCGGACGACATGGAGGCGTTGCGGCGACTGGTCGGCATCGGTGACGAGCGGCTCGGTGTCCTGCCGGAGACGGAGTTCGGCCAGGGCAGCTTCTCGTTCCTGCAGGTGCAGCGCGGCAGCGACGAGCCGGTGGGCTACGACCCCTGTCGGGTCATCGAGGTCGTGGTCAACCCGGCGGGCGCGCCCGACAACTACGACGAGCTCGTCGACACCGGGCTCGCCCGCACCGGCGCGGCCACCGGCCTGGTCTTCGAGCGCGTCGGTCTCACCGACGACCGTGACGTCGTCCTCGGCCCGCTCGCCCGTCGCCGCCCGGTCCTCATCGCCTGGGCACTGCCCGACGAGGTCCCCGAGCTCGCCGGCGACGTCGCCGGCATCGGCGGCAGCGTCGCCACCGGCCCTCCCGGCCGGCTGCGCTACGTCACGGGCCGGGTCGTGCTCGACCAGGAGCTGTTCGCCGACTTCGGTCCCCGTGAGGCCCCCTTCGCCCAGGCGATCGTCGACCACGAGCTGGCCCACGTCGTCGGGCTGGGGCACGTCGACGACCCCGGCGAGCTGATGTTCGACGACAACCTGGGCCGCACCACCTACGGACCCGGCGACCGCGAGGGGCTGGCGCGGTTGGGGAGCATCAGCTGCTGAGGCTCGTCCCGGTGCCTCCTTTCGGGCGCTCGAGGTCTTTACTTCGATCATGGCGATCGACCTCTCCTGGATCTGCGAGAACGGCCACACCGTGCCGGACCGCAGCTTCTTGACCTGTCCTGACTGCAAGGCAGCACGAGTTCCGGCGTACCGAGGGCTTTCGTCCACGTCGGGGTCGACTCCGCCGCGGTCCGGGGCCGCATCGGCGAGCGATGCGCAGGGCACGATCCTGGGCCTGCTGATCGGTGGAGTCGTCGTCGGCGTCCTGGCGGGACTTGTGCTCGGCGCGTCCTGGCCTGACTCACCCAGGCCGGGGAGCGGCTCGGCAGGGGGTCTGGTCCTGGGGTGGATCATGCTCGGTGCCGCACAGCTGATGATCTTCATCGGTGCGGTCGCCGCAGGGGTGCGGTTGGGGATCAGGGCCTCCGCGTAGAGCGAGGCGGGCACGACCGTGAGCCAACGGCAGGTGAGCGACTCGCGTCAGCCACTAGGTGGCTTCGACGCCGGTTCGCGGCGGAAGGACACAACCTTGCGCTGCCTGTCATGCGCGGTGCATCAAGGCCGTAGCGAATCTGGCTCCATGGCTTTACCTTGTCGGGCATGAGCGAGCAGACGGCGGCGGCAGGTTGGTACCCGGTCGAGGATCACGAGCGGTACTGGGATGGGTCTGCCTGGACGGACCAGAAGCGTCCGCTACAGGCCACCCAGGATCGTGATCCGGACGCGCTGTGGCAGGCGGTCGGGAAGCCGATGAAAGGCTTCGGGGCTGGGAAGTACAAGCTGACGTCGCACTACCTGTTCTTCGAGAAGGGCGCGCTGCGGACCGACGCTCAGCAGGTGCCGATCTCGTCGGTGCTCGACGTTGACTTGATGCAGTCCATGACTCAGAAGGCTCGCGGGGTCGGAACGATCCGGGTACAGATTCAGCGGGCGACTCGCGTCGAGACGGTGATGCTCGAGGACGTCGCAGAGTTTCGCGAAGGCGTGCAGAAGATCAACGAGACCGCGCACGCGGCCCGTGCAGCCATTCAGCGCGCCGCAAACACCCACCACTACTCCGGAGCGATGCCCGGCCAGGTGCAGCAGCCGGTGCAGCAGCAGAGCACGCCGGTGCCAGCGACCGCGGCGCCAGACTTCATGGCACAACTCAAGCAGCTCGGTGAACTGCGGGACGCTGGGGTGCTGACCGATGAGGAGTTCGCGACGAAGAAGGCGGACATCCTGAGCCGCATGTGATCGTGGAACGTCAAGCGCCGAGCTCAGGAACCGACACCTTTGCGCGCTGTCGACCTCATCGCAATGTCCCGCCTCTGATGGCGCTGGACGAAGGCCCGACCGGCCCTCACGGGGTGCGTGGGTCACGAGGATCTGGAGACCGTCCGCTACTCGTACGTCGTGACAGGCTGATGGCGTGACCGAGGACGAACTCAGGGATTACGTCGAGATGCTGCGCTTCTACGGCACGGATGTTTTCGAGGTCGAAGCGAAGGCGGCCAAGGGTGGACTACCGAAGAGTGTCAGAGAGACCCTGTCGGCATTCTCGAACACACGCGGAGGAACACTGATCCTGGGCCTGTCAGAGGACGACGGGTTCATGACGGTCGGGCTCAGCGACCCAGCCAAGTTGGCGGCTGACCTGGCGACCATGTGCGCCACGGAACTAGTTCCCGCGGTGCGACCGTTAATACAGACGCATTCCTTGGACGGTCACGCGGTCGTTTCGGCTGAGATTCCCGAGTTGGCGCGCTCAGACAAGCCTTGCTACTACAAGGGCGCCGGGATGGTGAAGGGCAGTTACCTTCGCGTGCACGACGGCGACCACTTGATGACCTCCTACGAGGTGCAGGTCATGCTGTCCAGCCGTGGCCAGCCCCGTGATGATGAAGAGGTGGTGCCGGGCACTTCCTTGGCAGACCTTGACTCAGAACTGCTCCGGGGGTTTGTCGAGCGGCTGCAAGCGAGTCGGCCCCGAGTCTTCGGGAGCCTGAACGATTCCGAGACCTTGGCGATGACAAATATGGCCAAGAGGGAAGACGGCGGTGACTACCAGTTGACCGTCGCCGGCTTGCTTTCTTTGGGCTCGTACCCCCAGAAGTTCTTCCCGCAACTCATGGTGACTTTTGCGCACTATCGGAGCGACGACGGCGACGACAACGGGGGGCGCTTCGTCGAGAACGTGGCCATCGAAGGCGCGTTGCCGGTGATGGTGCATGAGTCACTGTCGACCATCAAGCGAAATATGAATTCGCGCTCAATCCCTACTAGCTACGGATCCGCCCAGATTTGGGAGTACCCCGAGACAGCGCTTCGAGAGGCGCTAGTCAACGCGCTAGTACACAGGGACCTTTCGTCAGCAGCTCGTGGGGCGCAGGTGCAGGTCGAAATGTTCCCGAGTAGGTTGACCATTCGAAACCCTGGCGGTCTCTTCGGTCCCGTCTCAGAGGATCTTCTGGGCGAGGCCGGCGTTTCATCCTCACGCAACGCAACCCTTCTGAAGGCGCTAGAGGAAGTTCGGCTACCCCCTATGCGTCAGGCTGAGGTGAGACACCACTTCTGAGTTCCTTCCCTCTGCACGGGGCGGAGAAGCGAGACACCTGATGACCATGACGTTGGCCGAT